>OLOS01000005.1_pt1 | contig 282218 bp, 237 predicted proteins | sample 1672631 | NCBI WGS metagenome assembly OLOS01 (sample SAMEA3136707, study PRJEB25190) | human gut metagenome | biome: human gut; feature: human-associated habitat; material: faeces | place: Austria | collected 2013
TTTTCCGACGTTCCCGCGCTGCCGCGCCGACCCGTCTCTCAAGTGCTCGACTATATTACCACTCTCAGCCTTTTTTGTCAACACCTTTTTTCAACTTTTTTGTCCTTTTTCCTAACTTCTCTTACACTTATCCGGGCGTTTAGTAGTACAAATCACTATTATATGTACATTATATAGCAGTCATATGGCAATAGCCGTTAATCGCCCCTTGACAAATTGCAAACAGTTGAGATATAATGCAAATACACACTATAAAGACTGTGAAGGAAATAAGATCTGCGCCCGCGAGCCAAAGAGAGCCGCGTATGCTGAGAGCGGTGCCGCCGCGCAGATGGATAGCTCATTCCGGAGTCGGTCGCCTCAAAGTCCGCCGATGTATAGGGCGATCCGTTTGGCAGCGTTATATGCCGGGTCTTATCGGAGACCTCAGAGGGCGTTTTCGCCGAATTAGGGTGGTACCGTGTGAAGCTTCACACCCCTATGCTTTTGCGTAGGGGTGTTTTATTTTTGGAGGTTTTCAAAATGAAAGAAGGCTGCAAAAAATATATCCCGTTCAAGCCCGTCGAGTTAAGGTCGCGCACCTGGCCGTGCAATAAAATCGAGCACGCGCCGATGTGGTGCAGCGTCGACCTGCGCGACGGAAATCAGGCGCTCATCGACCCGATGAACCTGCCGGAGAAGCTTGAAATGTTCAAAACGCTCTGCGCCATAGGCATAAAGGAAATCGAAGTCGGCTTTCCGTCGGCGAGCGAGACGGAATATGAGATACTCCGCGCGCTCATAGACGGCGGGTACATACCGGACGACGTGAAGATACAGGTGCTGGTGCAGTCGCGCGAACACCTGATAAGAAAGACCTTTGACGCTATAAAAGGCGCGAAGAATGTCATCTTCCATTTCTACAACTCCACCTCCGCTCTGCAGAGAAAAGTCGTGTTCAACACGGACAAGCAGGGCGTTACGGATATTGCGGTCAACGCTGCAAAGCTCATAAAGCAGCTCGGCGACAAAGCCAAGGCCGACGGAACAAACATTATATATGAATACTCGCCCGAGAGCTTCATGGGCACGGAGACGGACTTTGCCGCGGAAATCTGCGCTGCCGTCATGGACGCGCTTGACGCAAGCGAGAGCAACAAGGTGATACTCAATCTGCCCTCGACCGTCGAGAGCAGCACGCCGAATCTTTTTGCCGATCAGATAGAGTATTTCTGCCGCTGTCTCCCCCACCGCGAGCACGCGATAATCAGCCTGCATCCGCACAACGACCGCGGAACGGCAGTTGCTGCGGCGGAGCTCGGAATGCTCGCGGGCGCTGAGCGAATAGAGGGCACGCTCTTCGGAAACGGTGAAAGGACGGGAAACGTAGATCTCATAACCCTCGCGCTCAATCTCTACACGCAGGGAATTGACCCCGAGCTTGATCTGCACGATATAAATGCGATAAAGGACATCTACGAGCGCACGACGCATATGCGCGTCGAACCGCGTCACCCGTATTCGGGCGAGCTTGTTTTCACCGCGTTCTCGGGGTCGCATCAGGACGCGATAAACAAAGGCGAGCAATATATGAAGGAGCACGGCGGCGAATACTGGGAGGTGCCCTATCTCCCGATAGACCCGTCAGACCTCGGGCGCGAATACGAACCGATAATCCGCATAAACAGCCAGTCCGGCAAGGGCGGCGCGGCGTTCGTCATGGCGAACAGCTTCGGCTACAATCTGCCCAAGGCCATGCATCCCGAATTCGGGCGCGCCGTTAAGCACTACTGCGACGAGGTCGGCAGGGAGATAAGCGCCAACGAGGTCATGGAGCTGTTCAGGCGCGAATACATCGACATTCACGGTCCCTACTCGCTCATCAGCCACAAGTTCTACGAAGAGAACGAAGTCAACGACACTTCGCCGAAGGTCAGATTTGAGGGCGTTCTCCGCCATGACGGCGACGGAGACAGAAAAATCGTCGGAAAAGGTAACGGTCCTATCGACGCATTCTTCAACGCGCTTGCTACAGTCGGCGTGACGGGCTACAGCTTCGTTGACTACTCCGAGCACGCCATATCGATAGGCTCGGACGCAAAGGCCGTATCCTATATCCACCTCACCTCGCCCGCCGGCAAGCCGCTGTTCGGCGTCGGTATTTCGCACAACATCAACTATGCCTCGATTCGCGGCATACTCTGCGCAATAAACAGATCTCTGAGAAAGTAAGGGTAAACAATGGAGCTTAAAAATTTTCATACCCACACGACTTACTGCGACGGAAAGAACACCGCAGAGGAAATGATTCTCGCCGCTGTAAATCAAGGCTTCACGGCGCTCGGATTTTCCGGGCACTCGCACACATCTATCGACCCGTCATACTGCATGACGACGGCAGATACGCGCAGATACATTGACGAAATCAAGGCTCTGCGCAAAAAATATGCAGACAAAATCAGGATATACATCGGACTCGAGGCTGATCTCTACACCGACGAGACCGACCTGTCGGAGTTCGACTACACGATCGGCTCGGTTCACTATGTAGAAGTCGGCGGCGTTTATATTCCGGTTGACGAGTCGCCCGCGCAACATCAGACAGACTATGTCAACAAATATTTCGGCGGCTCGTTCATAAGCTTTTCGCAGGCTTATTACGAAAACGTCGCAAAGCTCGGAGAAAAGATAAACCCGTCGTTCGTCGGGCATTTTGACCTCGTGACCAAGTTCAACGAAAACGACTGCCTGTTTTCGACAAAAGATCCGAGATATATCGAGGCGTGGCAGGCGGCCGCAGACGAGTTGCTGAAGCTCAACGTGCCGTTCGAGATAAACACGGGAGCTATCGCAAGAAAATGCCGCGTGACGCCCTACCCGGCGTTGGACATCGCCGAATACATCACCGAGCGCGGCGGAGAATTCATCCTCTCCTCGGACTGCCACGATGCCGATTTTCTCAGCTGCGGATTTGACGAATGTCCGGAGAGATATTCAAACTGCCGCATAGTCGATTTTGAGGAGCGATTAAAAAAATAAGCCGAACGGTTTCGGCATATAAGCAAAAACGGAGCAGGACGGTATAACCCGTCCTGCTCCGTTTGCATAGAACTATATTAAAATATCCTTATGCGTTGTTCTTTCTCTTCTCAAAGCAGGCGCTGCAATAAACAGGCTTGTCCTCGCTGGGCTTGAAAGGAACCTTTGCGACTCCGCCGCAATCATCGCAAACTGCCTCGTACATCGTGCTTGCCTTCTTCGCCTGGCGGCACGCCTTGCAGCGCTGCGGCTCATTTTCAAAGCCTTTCTCAGCATAGAACTCCTGCTCGCCGGCCGTGAAAACGAATTCGTTGTGGCAGTCTTTGCAGATGAGAGTCTTGTCTTCGTACATTTGTCTAACCTCACTTGATAATATAGTCGCCCTTGGACGGAATCGCACCGCCGCCTTTGATCTTCAACGCTCTGCTTTTAAGCTACGCGGGCATTTATTTATCTAACAGCGCCGGTCGGGTGTATTTGCGATTACCGACGGCTGTCGGAAGCAAGCTTGCGCCTTATTCGCTGGAGAGCATTGTCAACAGCCTTTGAGTTGGTGCCGAGGCGCTCGGCTATTTCTTCATAGCTCAGCTTTTCCGCCCTGAGAGCCAAAACACTGCGTTCGAAATCTGTCAGCTTCTCGCTGAGCAAATCCTCAAATCTGGCATCGTCCTCCTGCGCGGAATATATATTCTGCGGGTCGGCGGAAAAATCCTGAAAATCTTCCCCGTCGTCGATATTTCGCATCATGTCCTGCGGAATATTTTTCTGCGAATTTCTGCTTCTGAGCACGGAGATAATTCTGTTGTTGATACATGCGGCGGCATATGTTCTGAACGACGCGTTTTTCTGCGGATCATAGGTGTTGACCGCGGTTATGAAGGCTATCATGCCCTCCTGAAAAAGATCGTCCCTGTGGATATCGCCGTTATTGTACATTGCGGCCTTTGCGCCGGCGAGCGGCGTTATGCGGCTGATGAGCTCCGCCATTGCGGAATCATCGCCCGAGGCTGCCATGGAGCAGAGCTGTTCATCGCTGAATTTGCCGAGATCGCGATCCATATTCCACTCCTTCATTCAACATCATTAGGTATATGATAACAAATAAAAAATTTTTGTCAACGTTTTTTCGTGCAAATTCATCATTTTTCAGCGCAAATTTTATGAAAATATAACTATTTTTTATCTTTTGATTCATTATGAACATTATTAAGCTGAGATGCGCGCCTTATTATCTGCTTACCGTATTTGTCCCTGAGTCCGTCAACGCGGCTGCCGAGCTGCTCCATAGTCTCGGCGTGAGCGCGGTCAAAATCAAAAGAGAGCTGAAATCCCTCGTTCTCATCCGTAAGGTCGCAGGCGGTCATGCCGACAAGACGGGCGGGCACGCGCAGGGCATCGTTCGCCAAAAGAAGCTCCGTCGCAGCCGCAAGAAGGGAATCGGCTATGCGCGTGGGATTGGCGAGTTTCTTCTGATACTGCGAGGTCTTGAAGGTGTTATCCTTTATCTGAATCTGAACCGCGCCGGCAAGCATTTCCTCGCGGCGAAGCTTTGAGGATATATCATCGGCAAGCTCGGCAAAAATCCCTCTTACACGCAGAGCGTCGCTGACGTCCTCGGGCAGGGTCACGCTGCGCCCGATGCTCTTGGGCGCGGGCTTATCGCCGTAACGGCGGACGGGCTCGCAGTCGAGCCCTCTGACGGCTTTGAGAAGATAGTCCCCCGGCTTTCCGAGCAGGCGCTTTATCAGCTCGTCGGAGGCTGCGGCGAGGTCGCCGATTGTAAATATGCCGACGGAAAAGAGCTTATCCCGCGTTGAGCCGCCGACGCCCATGAGCTCCGTTACAGGGCGCGGATAGAGCTTTTCTTTATAATCGCCGCGGTTTGCCAAAAAAATACCGTTGGGCTTATTGATATCACTCGAGAGCTTGGAAAGGAATTTGCAGAAGCTGACGCCGACGGATACGGTTATACCGAGCTCGTTTTGCATATCGGCGGAGATTTTTTGCGCTATCTCCTCCCCCGAGCCGAAAAGGAGCGTGCTGCCCGTCACATCAAGCCAGCATTCGTCGATGCTGAACGGCTCGACGAGGTCGGTATAGCGAAGATATATCTGCCGCGCGAGGACGGAAAACTCTCGGTATTTTTCCATATGCGGCGGCACGCAGACGAGCCCGGGACAGAGCGAGCGCGCCTGCCAGACGGTCTGCGCGGTTTTCACCCCCGCTTTTTTGGCAAGCTGATTTTTGGCGAGCACTATCCCGTGTCTCTCGCTCTCGCTGCCGCAGACTGCCATGGGCACGTCGCGCAGCTCCGGTCGGAAGGTGCATTCGACCGAGGCAAAGAAATTATCGAGGTCGCAGTGCAGAATGACCCTGTCGCCCATTGTCGCCTCTCCTTTCGAACATTTGTTCAAATATATTATATCCCCTTTTATGGTCTTAGTCAAGAGTAATATTTTACATTGAATCAGGCTCTCTTTTGTGCAGAAAATAGCAAGAGAGAAAGGTCGGGAAAGTATATGCGAAGAAATTCAAACGAAAAAATAATACGGCTTTGGACTGCGGTCGCCGTGCTCACGGTTGCGCTGATGTTTCTCTTTATCGCATTCGGGCGGCAAAGGAGCCTCTCGCGGATATTCTTTAACGCCGCCGGAAGCGGAGATAAAAATGAATATTGCGGGCATTATTCATTTTCGATGAATATTACGAAAGTGTAAAGGAAATCACTTGACAATGTGGATAACTATGTGGAAACTGTTGATAACTCGTCATTTTAGTTCTGATTTAAATATATTTTTGTAATTCAAGCCGTCGCCCGTTAACGTTTTGTTCACAAATATAATATACCATTCAGTGAATATTCACTCGGTTTAAAGCTGCTTGAACATAATCGCGGGAATTTCATCATATAATTTTCACAGCTTGATGAAAGGCGCGATAACCAAAATGAAAAAAGCAAGAAAAGCAAAAATATACCGCACGTTCCGTCTGCCGTCCTTTGCCGGCGGACTGCCCGCTCTTGCAATAACCGTTATGCTCGCAGCGGCTCTGCTGTTCGGAGTCGGCGGGACAAAGCTTGCGCTGATAAGCGCGGGACTTGCCATGCCCGAGGGCGGGATAGCATCTATCAAGACAAATATATCCGCCGAAGGGAGCACCGAGCCTGCCGAAAGCGAAGCGCAGGCGAGCGCAGCCGTGCAGAAGAAAAACGCTTTTGAATCGGAGGAAAGAGTGAACGGGAGCGAAAAGAGCTTTGATATCACCGCGACACCCGCCGACATTCTGGCTGCGATGGCGGAGTTCGAGGCTAAGCACGGGAGCGAAAAGGGCGACGGAAAGATAATCGAGACAAAATACGGCAAGGCGAACGCCACGAACACCTATAAAAACATCTGCATAAAAAATACGACGCAGACAAAATCCGTAAATATAGAAAAGCTTCTCGGCGAGCCCGTTGACCTGAAAGCCGTTGACAAATCGCAGCCTGCGGTGCTGATTTTTCACACGCATACGACCGAGGGCTATGAGCTTATCGACCGCGGCTTCTATACAAAAAGCTACACGGGGCGCGGAGAGGATAAGAGCAAAAACATGGTGCGCGTCGGCGACGAGATAGCGAAAATGCTTGAAAAGTCCGGCTACAAGGTTATACACGACACCGAGATACACGACAGAAAATACACAGGCGCTTACGACCACTCGAAGGTCAATGTCGAAGCCTATCTTAAAAAATATCCGTCTATTCAAGTCGTTCTTGACATTCACCGAGACGCAATACATCTGAGCAACGGCAACAAAATAAAGCCCACAGCACAGATAAACGGCAAAAAGGCGGCGCAAATAATGATAATCACCGGAGCGCAGGAGGGCAAGGTCAAGGACTTCCCAGACTGGGAGCAGAATCTTCGCTTTGCGGTAAAATTGCAGCAGACCTGCGAGACTATGTACCCCGGACTTATGCGCCCCATCCTGTTTTCGCAGCGCAAATACAATATGAACCTGTCGCACTGCAATCTTCTGCTCGAAATGGGCAGCGACGCCAATACGCTCGAAGAGGCCGCTTATTCGGGCAGGCTTGTCGGCGCGTCAATCGCAAAGCTGCTCGACGAATATTCACGGTAAAAAAGGGAATACTTCCCGCAGAACGCAGCGGAGGTATTTCAATGAAAAAGAAAAAGCGCAATAAAAAAAGCGGAAAAGACGGGACTTTCACGCTCGCCGCAAAGCGGTTTATAATAAGCTGTATGTTAATTTTGAGCCTCACGGGACTTGCGGCTGGGATAGCCTATGCGGACGGGAACTCGCGCAAGATGGCCGTGGGAGAGCGCGGAAGTACGGTGGCTCTCGCGCACAGGGAAAAGCAGCTTGAGCTCAGCATAAACGAAAAAACGGCAGCGACATTCAATCTGTCACTGCCGAAAAAGTACAGGGATTATCTCTATTTTCTGCCCGCTCCGCTGAGCGGTATCGTCTGGCTCGCAGACCTCATAGCTTAACGGCGAGCTTCTCCGCCTCGGCGCCGTCCGGCGTTACGAAGGCGGTGTTATACACATGGTAAATGACCTTGCCGGGCTTTGCACCGACGGGCTTTTTGAGGTTTTTGACCCGCGTATAATCAACGGGCACATTTGACGACTCCCTCGCCCTGCTGTGATAGGCCGCAAGGCGTGCCGCCTCCTCAAGCGTCGAATCGGGTATCTCCGCACCATCGGAGCAGATTATGACATGGGAACCGGGTATCTTCTGCGTATGGAGCCACATATCGCCCTTTGCTGCGGTCTTGAGCGAGAGCTTGTCGTTTTGCACGTTATTCCTGCCGACAAGTATTTTGAAGCCGTCCGTCGAACGGTACTCCATGGGAGCACTCGGCTTTTGCAGACCCTTTTTGTTCTGAACGCTCTTTCTCTTTATATATCCCGACGCCGCCAGCTCCGCACGGATCTCGTTTATCTCGCCGAAGCCCGCGGCTCGGCTTAATGCGTCGGACACGGTATCGATATACTGAAGCTCCGCCTCGCCCTGCTCAATGAGGGTTGCGAGCATCTGCTCGGCGGTCTTTGCCTTGCGGTATTCCTTATAATATTTTTGAGCGTTGGCGCTAGGAGAGAGCGCGGGGTCCGCCTTTATGCGGCGCGGCTTATTCTCATTATAGTAGTCCGCGACTTCATAAAACGGCACGCCCTTTTTCAATGTGTGCTGATATGCGGTAATAAGCTCAGCGTTTATCCGCAGCTCGTCCTTGTCGGCGCAGGCGGCGAGCTCGGCGCGCTGATTGTTGAGCCTGCGGCTTATTCGAGAGGTGGCGTTGCTCAAGAGCTTTTGCAAATCGGACGAGCGTTGGCGCGTGCGGTCTATCCTATCGCGCTCGCTGTAAAACTCGTCAAGGAGCTGCGAAAAGCTCTCATATTTTTCGAATGCATATGCCGTACCGTACTGGCGTATATCCTCGAAAGAGAAGTCAAACGGCTTACCCGTCTCATCCTTTAGCATAGTCGGCTCGCCGGAATCGGAGATGAGCCGCTCTTTTATGCTCTCGAGTGCGGCGCACACGCGCTCGCGCTGCGCTTTGTCGGCGCAGCCCGTTTGGATATCTCCCCCGCTCGTCTCCGCTATCTCGCGGCATATGAGCGGCGACGCGCCTTCGACGCAGGAGAGCAGCGAGGACGAAAGCAGCTTTGAAGAAAATGAGAACACGGTCTCCGCCGTCTTTTCCGCCGTCTCGTCGAGCAGAGAGAGCTTATTCTGCGCGGGCGGATTATGATATTCGCCGCCGGGCAATATCTGCCTTACGGACGATTGGGTGCAGTCGATGCGCTTTACGGCATCGACTATCCTGCCCGACTCCGAAACAAGAATCAGGTTGCTGTGCTTCGCCATTATTTCGGCATAGAGCGTAAGGGCTACCCTGTCTCCAAGCTCGTTCGTGGCCGAAAAATCTATCGCAAGCACACGGTCAAGCCCGTTTTGGCGCACATCGGTTATCTGCGCGCTCGTCAGGTGCTTTCGCATGAGCATACAGAACATCGGCGGCACAGCCGGATTCTCCGGCGCACGGGTAGTCAGGTGCACGCGCGGGCTGTTTGCGGACGCGGAAAGAAAGAGCTTCTTCGCGCCGTTTCTGTCACGCAGATGCATAACCAGCTCATCCTTCGAGGGCTGATGCACCTTTTCGACACGGCAGCCGACAATATCGCGGCGAAGCTCCCCTGTTAAAAAATGCAGTGTAAATCCGTCAAGCGGCATAGGTAAAACTCCAAACTGAATATATCATATAAAATGGGTCGGCGACTGCTGGGGGATAATAAAGAACTCCACTGCGTCAACAGCTCCGGCAAGATATTCGAAAAGTGTTTTGACAATCGGGTTTTCCGTCTCAAAATGACCGGCGGCAACGAGAGTAACTCCGCAGGCCGCCGCGCCGAGGAATTCATGGTGCGAGACATCGCCCGAGACGAGCGCTTCGCAGCCGAACGCGAGCGCGTCGGAGAAAAATTCGCCGCCCGCTCCGCCGCAAAGGGCAACTCTTTTTATGCTTCTGCCGCCGTCGCAGTAGCGCACATGACAGCAGAGTCTCTGCGAGACAAGCTCGGCAAAATTCTTAGGCGAAAGCGCATCTTTAAGCTCGCCCGCTCTCAAAAGCATTGTATCGGCGCTCGGCGACGGTATCTTGCGGACATTCTCAAGTCCGAGGCACTGCGCCAAAACATCGTTCACTCCGCCGTCGGCGCAGTCGAGGTTAGTGTGGGCGCAGAGCGCATTCATGCCGTACTTTGCAAGCAGATAGACCGGGTCATGCGCTCCGAGATTTTTTATCGGGTGAAATATGACCGGGTGGTGGCTTACTATAAGCTGCGCCCCGGCCTCGTGCGCCTTTTTGACTGCGTCGGGGGTTATATCGAGCACAACGGCGGCTCTTCTTACTTCGCTCTCCTTTTCTCCGACGAGCAGACCGACATTGTCCCACGGCTCATGCACTTCAAACGGACAGAACGAATCGAGCGCTTTATAGATATCACCGACAACAGCCATTATTTTTCTCCTCCGTTCAAAAACGTTTCCATACCGAGACAGGCTCTTTCGCAATACTCCGCCTCGTCGGGCTTTATGTTTGCTCTGCGCAGGGACACGGCGCGGGTCATTAGCCGCTTATGCTGCCTTTCAACGAGCCGACGCGCAATGTCGTCGGTCGGGTCGAGCTTTCCGTAAAACTCATAGCCCTGCGGAAAAGCTTCCGTTTGACCCGAATATTCCGCGCATATTACCGAATAGATGCGCCCGTCGTCGCGGCAGGTGCGCTCCTCGATTATATCAAAGCCGTTTCGGCACAGAAACAGCCGCACATCCTCGGCATGGGACATCGGCTGAAGTATCAACCGAATATTTTTATTCTTTATCCAATCGGTGCGCTCGAGCAGTCTTGATATGAGCGTCCCGCCCATGCCCGTCATTATTATATCGTCCGCCTCGCCCGCCGAAAGCTCGTCGAGCCCGTCGGAGAGGCGCAGAGTTATCCTGTCCGCAGCGCCCATGCGCTCGAGCGTCTCCGCGGCGTTTTCAAGCGGACCGCGTCTCAAATCGCAGGCAATCGCGCGCGGACAGATACCGTTCAAAACAAGGTATGACGGAAGATAGGCGTGGTCGGTACCGATATCGGCAGCGACCACGCCCTTGCGCACCATATCAGCCGCCGTTTTCAGGCGGGGTGAAAGTACTGTCATTTACTTTGAAGCAAGATAGTCGTTGATCTCGTCAACGAGCGAATTGACGTCAACGCCGTGAACCATGCAGGCCTGCTCGATGCTCTCGCCTCTTGCGGAGGGGCAGCCGAGGCAGTGCATCCCCATCTCAAGGAAGTACTTCGCGGTGCCTCTGTCGGCGTCAAGGATATCCCCTATAAGTGTATCTTTTGTAATTTCGGTCATAGTAAAGCTTCCTTTCCTGTTTATACTTTCATTTTATCACAGTTTCGCAGTCATATCAATTATTTTTCAAGCTTTTCGCGGTCAAGGATAATCGATTCGATTATATATTTCGGGCGGTGCTTTGTCTCAATATATATCTTTCCGATATACTCGCCGATAACGCCCAGCATGAATAATTGAAGTCCGCCGAGCGCCCAAATAGACGCGCCTATACTCGCCCAGCCCGCAACCGCGTGGCCTGTAGCCTTGCTGACTATACAGTAAATTATCATCGCAAAGCACACTATCAGCGAAAATATGCCGAGGGTCGTAGCCATTTTGAGAGGCTTGACGCTGAATGAGGTTATGCCCTCAAAGGCAAAAGAAATCATTTTTTTCAGCGGATATTTCGACTCACCCGCAAGGCGCTCCTTGCGCTCATATTCGACGGTTGAGGTTTTAAAGCCTATCTGCGGCACTATTCCGCGCAGGAACAGATTAACTTCCTCGAACTCGCTCAAGGCTTCGAGAGCGCGGCGGCTCATGAGCCTGTAATCGGCATGGTTAAAAACTATCTCGACGCCCATCGCCGCCATAAATTTATAGAAGCCTTCGGCGGTAAAGCGCTTGAAAAACGTATCTGTCTTGCGCGAGGAACGCACGCCGTAAACTATATCGTCGCCGGCAAGGAAGTTGTCCACCATTTTTTCAACGACGTCCACATCGTCCTGCAGGTCGGCGTCAAGGCTTATAGCGGCGTCGGCATATTTCTTTGCGGTCATAAGTCCCGCGAGAAGGGCGTTCTGATGTCCTCTGTTGCGCGAAAGGTTGATTCCCGCAAAGAGGCTGTCCTCTGCACACAGCGAGCTTATTATATCCCATGTGCCGTCCTTTGAGCCGTCGTTGACGAAGGTTATTTTGCTCTCGGGCGAGATTTTGCCCCTCTCTATCATCGAGTTCATAACAGCTTTGAGCTGTCTTGAGGTTTCGGGCAGAACCTCCTCCTCGTTATAGCACGGCACAACAAGCCAAATGGTTTTCATTTTTCTCTGTCTCCGTAAATTAGATTGACTGCGTAAAATCAGTTCACCGCTAATATAGCATTTTTCACTATCTCTTGTCAATAAAACACAAAGCTTGTTCATAAATATAAAAAGATTCTTGCAAAAGGAACGGTTTTGTGCTTTAATATATTAGCGTGCTTTCAACAAAAAATCTAATGGAATGAGGGATCTTTTAAAATGGACAAAAAACGAAGCAGCTTCACCGGGCGCGTCGGTTTCGTTCTGGCGGCGGCAGGCTCTGCGGTCGGACTCGGAAACCTTTGGCGCTTCCCCTATCTTGCGGCAAAATACGGCGGCGGCATATTCCTGCTTGTCTACATTATCCTTGCGATAACCTTCGGCTTTGCGCTGATGGTTACAGAGATTGCCATAGGCAGAAAAACAGGGCTCTCCTGCATCGGCGCATACAAAAAGCTTGACAAGCGTTTCGGCTTCCTGGGCTGGCTGTCCGCGCTTGTGCCGGTTATTATAACCCCCTACTACTGCGTTATCGGCGGCTGGGTCATCAGATATTTCGCCGAGTTTATCTCGGGTCACAGCAAGGATATCGCCGCGAACTCCGCCGATTTCTTCACGAATTTCATCGGTATGCAGGGCGGAATAGCGGATAATCCGATGATTTGGTTTGTCATTTTCGTCGTGCTCACCTCGGCAGTTGTTATATTCGGCGTTGAAAAGGGTATAGAAAAGGTCAGCAAGGTCATGATGCCGCTGCTCGTTATCCTCTGCGTTGTCATCGCCGTTTTTGCTCTGACAATAGACGGCGCGCTTGCGGGTCTTAAATATTATCTTCTGCCTGACTTTTCAAAGTTCTCCTCCGCAACCGTTCTCGGTGCGCTCGGTCAGCTGTTCTACTCGATGTCGCTGGCAATGGGCATTATGATAACCTACGGCTCATACATGAAGAAAGAGGACAACATCGAAAAGAGCGTTCGCCAGATTGAGATTTTCGACACCGGCATAGCGCTTCTTGCGGGTCTTATCATAATCCCCTCGGTCGTCGCCTTCAACGGCGGCTCCGCCGACGGAATCAACGCGGGTCCCGGTCTTATGTTCATCACACTGCCCCAGGTATTTAACGCCATGGGTCCGATAGGCGGCGTGGTCGGCACGCTGTTCTTCCTGCTTGTTTTCTTCGCGGCCATCACCTCCTCCATATCTCTTATGGAGACGGTCGTCTCCATGGTCAGAGACAAGTTCCACTGGCGCCGCATACCGACTACAATAGCAGTCACTATCGGCATAATTGCCCTCGGCTCGCTCTCCGTTTTCGGCTACGGCCCGCTTGCAAACTTCAAGATTCTCGGTATGCAGATGCTCGATTTCTTCGACTTCATCTCTAACTCCGTTCTCATGCCCATAGTCGCTTTCCTGACCTGCATACTCGTCGGCCACGTTGTCGGCACAAAGGTTATCGCGGACGAGGTCGGTCTTTCCGCAAAGTTCACGGGCGAGAAGCTTCACCGCGTGATGATAAAGTGGGTAGCGCCGATTCTTCTCGTTGTTATCCTCATAGCGCAGGTGCTTTCGGCGTTCGGCGTAATCACCATTTAACATCAACAGATAAAAACAACTGAAATAAAGGTCATAATCTGCGCCGTCGGACGCGAATTATGACCTTTATATTTTTGCTGTTCGGTCTGCGCTAAATACGGCCGCCCCGCTTTTTTGCCAAAAGATAGACGGATATATAAACACACACGCAAAGCAGAGTAAAGTTGCTTCCGGTTTTTATCAGCAGGACTATCCCGCACACAGTAAGCGGAACGAGCAGGACGGCGGCAAAGATATCAACGGCTCTGTCCGCCGTGCGCTCGCCGTATTTGAGCAGCAGCAGACTTTTCAGCGCCAAAGCGCCGTCCATAGGCTCGACGGGCAGGAGATTGAAAACGCCTATCCCCGCGCTCAGCGCCGCGAGATTCAAGGCGGCGGGATATTTTTCCGCAAACGGCAGAGCCGAGAGCGAAAGCAGGAAGTTTGCCGCTGGTCCCGCCAAGGCACAGAGCGCTTCACGGCGGTAATCGAGGCACGTCTCTCCCCTGTCTATCCTCATGCCGAACACACCGAGGACTATCGCATCGGGCGGCGCGGAGCAGAGCGCAAGGAGCAGAATATGCGCCGCCTCATGCACGGCGCAGCACAGAAACACGGCAGGCGCAGTTTTGCTGCGGTCGAGCATAAGTATAACGGCTGCTGTCACGGCAAAGGGAAAGCCGAACTCAATGCGGGTATTTTTTATTCTGAAACGCATCAGGCGCTCCCGTCAAAGAGCAGACGCGCCGGGTCATATTTGAGTCCGTTTATCCGCACCTCAAAATGAAGATGAGGACCTGTTGACATACCCGTTGAGCCGACGAGCGCTATCGTCTCGCCGCGGCGAATAACGGCGTTCACGGGCGCGATTATCTCCGAGCAGTGGCAATAAAAAGTCTCGAGCCCGTCTGCGTGGGAAAGGAGAATATATTTGCCGGCGATTTTGTCCTCGCCCGTCTTTTTAACCGTGCCGCAAAACGCAGCCGAAATCGGGCTTCCCTGCTCTGCCGCGATATCGAGCCCCGAGTGCAGCGACGCTTCGCCCGTAAAAGGATCGTCGCGTCTGCCGAACGGCGAGCTTATTCTGCCCTTGACGGGCATATACGCGCTCACCGTTGTATAATAGGGCGAAAAGCTCATTTTATACGCCTTGACATCGGGCTCGGACGAGCCTTTGCCGAGGCTTTCCGTGCTGCCCTCCGAATCGCTTTCGTTATTTGCGAGCGCGCCTGCGGGTTCAAACACAAAGCCGACGGCGCTCTTTATTTTTCCCCACGCCTCGCGGGCATCCATGCTGTAGCGCATGGCGGATTTATAGCCGTTTTTAAGCGTCTCAAAATTAGCGGGAGAAAGCTTACGAATACCGAACAGCAAGCAAAGCATCGCGGCGCAGATGACCGACTGGAGCAATATCAGTCGGGCTACGGCGTCTCTGCTCTTCTCGCGTTTTTCGGGCGTCTCCGTATCGAGCCCCAACTGAGCGCGGTATTCCCTGCGCGTCATGCGTCCGTTTTCCGAATCCATAAATCCGCCTCCCAAAAAGCAGTCGTTTAAATTTATGCGGACAGGTCGGAAAATATGAAAAACCCGCGCGCCGAAAAGCACACGGGTTCATATCGGATTTTATCAGCCCTTGAGGCCGCGCTCCTGCCTGTCCATATCCTCGACGACTATGTCGTAAATCTCGCCGAGAGAGGCGCAGTATTCGAGCACCTTCCACGGCTCGTTTGTGTGGAAATGAATCTTTATAAGCTCATCGTCGCCGACGGCAAGCAGGCAGTCACCCTTGAAGTTATCCGTAAAATAATCGTTTATCACATCCTCATCAAGGTCGTGACCGTCAATAAGAAGCTGGGTATCGTATCTGAATTCAAGCATGGTTTTTTCTCCTTTATTCCTTATCACATATTATGTCCCGATATATGCGGGATATCTTATCTATCGGTTATTTTATCATAACGGCGCGCAAATGTATATAAACAATCTGTAAACATTCCGATATCAAAAAAAGACCCGCTAAAGAGAGGCTCCATAAGGAAGAAGGCAGCACAAAATTTGTGCTGCCCTTTTTGTACTATTCCCAAAAGATTCATAAGGGATTTTGGTGACAAAATCCGCTGCTTGCTGTGCCCATGGACAAAAGTGATATTTTCCTTTCGGAAAGTGATATGAAAGCCTGCCGGCTTTCGTGATATTATATTCGCAGGTTAAACTGCCGCAGGCAATATAACTATGCAAAGCATGATATCACTGTCCGAAGGACAATATAACTCGCCGTCAGGCGAATATAACTGAGGCGCACTTCCTTACGGGGGTGCGCCTCTCAAGCGGATCTTTTGATTTTATCAGTCTGAATATCCTGCGATAAACTCGCGGGTGCGCTCGGATTTGGGATTGTCGAACACCTCTTCGGGCGTTCCCTCCTCCTCGATAACTCCGTTATCCATGAAGATTATCCTGTCGGCGGCCTCGCGGGCAAAGTTCATCTCGTGGGTGACTATAACCATGGTCATCTTCTCCGCGGCGAGATCCTTTATTACCTTTAAAATCTCTCCCGTGAGCTCGGGATCGAGCGCGCTCGTGGGCTCGTCGAAGAACAGAATCTTCGGCTTGAGAGCCATGGCGCGGGCTATCGACACGCGCTGCTGCTGACCGCCCGAAAGCTCGCAGGGATAGTTGTTCATCTTGTCGCTCAGACCGACTTTTTTAAGCAGCGCCTTGCCGTTCTCCTCAATTTCCGCGAGAATAGCCTTGCGGTTCTGCTTGAAATCGGGACGGTTTTTGGCGTGAATCTTTGCGGCGAGAGTGACGTTTTCGAGTGCGGTATACTGCGGGAACAGGTTGAAGGACTGGAACACGAGTCCTATCTTGAGCTGGTTCTCTCGCTTCTGCTCGGCGGTGAGCTTTTCGGTTCTGTCGCTGTCAAAAACAACGCCGCCGTCAACGGTTATCGAGCCGCTGTCCGCAGTTTCGAGCATATTTATGCAGCGAAGCAGAGTAGTTTTGCCGCTGCCGGACGAGCCGATTATCGCAAGGACGTTTTTCTCCTCGAGAGAGAAGCTTATGCCCTTGAGCACATCCGAATCGCCGAAGGATTTTTTGAGATCTTTAACTTCAAGTATAGCCATGGTTAACCTCTGTAATAGTTAAGTTTCTTTTCGAGCGCGTTAAAGAGCAGAGTGAGAACTCCGCAGAAAATAAGATAGAATATCGCAGTATAGAACAGCGGCCAGATTATGGCGTAGACTTTAACAATATTCTGAGCCGACATAATAAGCTCGCCGACTGCAATAACATTCGCGAGCGATGTATCCTTGACGAGCGTAATTACCTCGTTGCTCATCGGCGCCATGATGCGCTTGACGACCTGAAACAGCACTACTTTGAAGAAGGTCTGTGTCTTCGTGAGTCCGAGAACCTGACCCGCCTCATACTGACCTGACGGTATGCTCTCTATGCCGCCGCGGTATATCTCCGAAAAATACGCCGCATAGTTGATTATAAACGCTATGATAACGGCGATTATACGCGATCTGAACGGCGTGCCGAACACGAGGCCGGGAACATAAAAGACGACCATAATCTGGAGCATCAGCGGCGTTCCGCGGATTACCCACACAAAAGCACGGCTGATCCAGCGCAGGGGCTTGAAGCGGCTCATCGAACCGAGAGCTATCGGCAGACCGAGCGGTATAGCCGCGATGAGGGTTATAAAAAATATCAACAGCGTATATTTAAAGCCCCCGAGCAGCTGAGCGTTGACGCCGAGAAAATCCATTTATGTATCCTTCTTCCTTTGAGGTTATCTGACTGTCCGATATATATTAAAACATTTCTTCACACAACGCAAGCCCCGCCGCAGAAAGTCGGCAGGACCTGCGTGATTTTTTTGTTGCGTTACTGGGCGATGATTCTGCCGGAGAGGTTATACTTGTCGGCAAGCTTTGCAAGAGTACCGTCATCGTAGAGCTCTTTGATAGCGGCGTTGATCTTCGCGGTGAGTTCGGTGTCGCCTTGGCGGATACCGACCGCATAGACCTCGGAGTCTGCGTCCGAGATGACATCGACTATCATAAGATCGTCATAGTCGGTTCCCTCGCCGATGCTGCCCGCTGCGGTAACAGCGTCGATTATCGCGATATCGGCAGTCTTGCTCTTGACTTCCATGAGCGAAGTGCCCTGATCCTTGACGGGAAGGTAGCTCTTGCTGAGTCCCGCGTCTGCCTTGACGGCTATCTCGCCTGCGGAGCCTGCTTCTGCGACAACCTTGGCACCGCTCATCGAAGCGAGATCCTTATACTTTGCGGCGTCAGCCTTGCGGATAACGGCAACCTGTGAGTTGTTCATGTAAGCGCTGGAGAAATTGATCTGATTCTTGAGTTCGTCCGTTGCGGTCATGCCGTTCCAGATGCAGTCGATGGTCTTGGAGTTGAGCTCGGTAACCTTGGAATCCCAGTCGATCTCCTGGAACTTGGCGGTCACGCCGAGCTTCTCGCAGACGGCCTGAGCAAACTCTGTCTCGAAGCCGACAAGCTTGCCGTTCTCCATATAGTTCATGGGTCTGAAGTAAGTAATTCCGATGACCAGCTCGCCCTTATCTGCGATATAGTCCCAATCGGTCTTATCGTTCTTCTTGCAGCCCGCAAAGCCGAGCGCGAGCACGAGGGTCAGGACTGCGAGCGAAAGTGCAACAATTCTTTTTTTCATGGTGTGTTCCTCCGTTTTCTTTAGTGTGGTTGTATGATACCACGTTACCACGCTAAAGTCAACACTTTTTTTCAAAATTTTTTACTATCGGCGAAACTGTAAAAAATTTCGTTCTCAAGCCCCGCTTTTTATACAATAACACGGTAAAGCAATACCTCCCGTTTAAAAGCCCGGGAGGTACGGTATATTTTATTTATTTCGGCTGCACGCGGCAGTCACTGCTTTTTGCCCTGAGCCGCAACCTTGTTTATTTTTGCGGCTATCACGGACGGGTCGCCGAGATACTGTTTCGAGATAACATTGAAGCTGTCGTCAAATTCATAGACAAGCGGGACACCCGTCGGAAGATTCACCTTCATTATCTCGTCCGCTGTCAGCTTTTCAAGATGCATAACGAGCGCACGCAGCGAATTTCCGTGCGCCGCGATAATAACTCGCTTACCCGCGCGCATCTCAGGCGCTATCTCGCTTTCAAAATACGGCACGGTTCTCGCTATTGTGTCCTTGAGGCTCTCGCCGAGCGGAAGCTCCGCCCTGTCCTCGTCTCTGTACTGCGCCTGATTGGCGGGGTTCCGTTCATCCGAGGGCTCAAGCACGGGCGGTCGGACATCGAACGAGCGGCGCCATATGAGCACCTGCTCCTCGCCGAATTTTTCGGCGGTCTCGGATTTGTTCAGCCCCTGAAGCGCGCCGTAATGGCGTTCGTTCAGTTTATATGATTTTATAACCGGGAGCCATGCCCTGTCCATGACATCAAGCACAGCGTCAAGGGTATGAATAGCGCGTTTAAGATAAGATGTATAGCAAATATCGAAATCATATCCGCCGTCGAGCAGAGCCTTTCCCGCGGACAGCGCCTCTTTTCTGCCGCTATCGGACAGCTCCACGTCGGTCCAGCCGGTAAAGCGGTTTTCAAGATTCCATTCGCTTTCTCCGTGGCGAAGCAGCACAAGCTTCATTTTCACACAGCTCCTTTGTTTCAAGATAGCCGGAGTCTCCGACTCCCGCCTGCGGATATATTATACACCTTTTTGGTATGCAATGCTCCGCTTATTCATATTATTTAAAAATAATTTACAAATTCGTATGATTGCACACAGCCGGCACGCCGATATTTTTCTTGAACAGCCGCCGCGATAATCGGATACACGGCGTTTTTGACGGCCGGAGCGATTTACATAAAAGCTCTCGGCGAAGATATAAAAGAACACGGTGCGAGTTCCGCGCCGTGTTTTTACGTCCGCATTATCTTTGAACAGGAGAAATTATCGGTTTTCCGTCTCTGTCCAACAGAGGGGTCATACCTCCGGCATAGCCGCTTGTGTGAAACAGGTAATTTACTCCTGTTTCTTTATCGACCCAAATTTCCGTGGTTGACAGCGTTCCCTGCGAATAGACGTTTTCAAATCTGTCGTTTTTAGCCATTGTATTGTCTCCGTGAATTTATTTGTCAACGCACAAGCTCTCTTATAATACCTATAACAAGCAAATGGAGAGGATAATATGCGTAGAACAGCCACTTCATAAATTTGTTGATTTTCGGGCTTCTTCCGCGCTTTCCGTTATAGAGGAACAGGAGCGGTACGGCGAGCACCGCGCAGAGCTGTATAAGCCCGTATATCTTATCTATCGCAAAGAAATAGACAACGGCATAGACCGCGATCCAGAGCACGCACCACGCAATCTGCTTTTTAGGCTCTCCCCTGTTCGTGCCTATAGACAGCACGCTCAGCGACGCTATGCAGCTCCAATCGGCAGGCAGGGCGACGGCGCAGATAAGCAGAGTCAAAATCACCTTTGCCGGCATTTTGATTCTGTTGTTGTCCGCTATTCGCAGCAGGACGAGTCCCCATGCGAGCGACCATATGACGCTCGTCTGGTTGAGGATATTCCCATAATAAAACGGAATAAACGAGTGCCAGTCTGCAAAATCGTTTGAAGCGAATATATAGGCAAAATGCGATATCACCGCAAACACAAACAGGCGCGCCGTATATTTCTTAATATCGCGCGTATAGTGATAGCCCTCGGCGATAAAAAAGCACATGACGGGGCAGGTCAGCCTGCCTATTATATGTAAAATAATCGGCAGAGGCTCCGCGGGATAGCCGGGAAACAGAAGCCACGCAATATGATCCGCCGTCATGGCGACTATCGCAATAAGCTTCAACATATTCGAATCGAGCCTGCGGCAGTTCACTGTTTTCTGCATAAAATCACCTTGTTTCGAGTATACATAACATCTGATTTTAGCATAATACTTTTATAGTGCCGTGTCAAGCGAGTATGCGGCGTGAAAAGCGGAGGACACGATAATTTTGATTAAAAAATGCACAAAAGCACGCATGGTTATACACCTATTTTTCTACTTGACAATTCACAAATTCGGGACTAAAATACAAAACATAAACGCGATGATGCGGACAAGTAGGCGTTGATATCCTTTCAGAGAAGTGCCGGGAGCTGCGAGACACAAAGGAATTTCAGCGACGAACTCACCGTTGAGCGGCCGCACTGAAAGGCTTTTGAGACAATAGGCGCGGACGGAACGCTGCCGTTAAAGAGCAGGGATATGTCAGTATCCCCTAAGTGCACTCCCCTGACGGGAATGAATAAGAGTGGTACCGCGGAAGGTTTGTCCTTTCGTCTCTTGTGTTGACAGGCATAGGAGACGAAGGGGCTTTTTGCTTGTCCGAAAAAGCCGCAGAAAATGCGGCACAGTATGCATCAGGGGCAGAGCTGCCCGAAGTGCAGACATAAGAACTTCACTTTTCAGAAAGGATGATACATATGAAAAGGACACTTTTTCCCGGATATTCGGTAGGCACGGACGCATATGAGGATATAAAAGAAATCTGTCCGTCATACGGCAAAAAAGCAGCGATAATCGGCGGCAGGCACGCCCTCGCCGCGGCGCAGGACAAGATAATCGCGGCCGCAAAGGAGGCCGGAATCGAAACTGTCGGGCCGTTTTGGTACGGCGGCGAAGCTTCGGTCGAAAATATAGAGATGTTAAAGCCCAAGGTCGCGGACGCGGATATGATTTTTGCGGTCGGAGGAGGCAAGGCCATAGACACCTGCAAGGTGCTCTCCCATTCGACCGACAGACCGTTCTTCACCTTCCCGACCATCGCCTCGACCTGCGCATCCTGCACAAGCCTCGGCATTCTCTATCATCCGGACGGAAGCCTGCGCGAGTATTCTTTTTCAAAGATACCGCCGAAGCACATCTTCATTGACACGGGGATAATCGCCGACGCGCCGGATAAATATCTCTGGGCGGGTATCGGAGATACTATGGCAAAGCACTACGAGTGCACGGTATCTTCGCGCGGAGACATTCCCTCGCACTCGGACGCCATGGGCATTGCCCTGAGCTCAATGTGCGCGGTGCCGATGCTCCGCTGGGGCGAAAAGGCTCTTGCCGACTGCCGCAAGCACAAGGTGACGGACGAGCTGACCGAGGTAATACTCGGAATAATCGTCTCAACGGGACTTGTCTCGAACCTCGTTCAGGTCGATTACACAACCGGTCTTGCCCACGCCGTCTACAACGGCTTCACCGTTTTGAAGAGCACGGAGGAAAATCACCATCTGCACGGCGAGGTAGTCTCCTACGGCATACTTGTTCTGCTGACAGTCGACAAACAGTACGACGAACGCAAAAAGGTGTTCGACTTCAACCGCTCCATGGGTCTGCCCACGAAGCTCGGCGACATCCATGCGACACCCGCCGACGTTAAAACCGTTGCCGCAAAGGCGCTAAAGGGCATCGATGTTCGAAAATATCCGTACGAGGTTACCGAGGATATGATAGTCGACGCCATAACCGAGCTCGAAAAATACAACACGGAACACTAAAAAGGATAGTGATAAAAATGTCTGAATACAACACAAACTATAATCTGTATCTGCCGAGCTATTCTATCGGCCCCGACTGCTACAAAGAAATACCGCATGTCACGCGGTTCTTCGGCAAGACCGCCGCAGTCATCGGCGGAAAGACCGCAATGGCTAAGGCTAAAAAAGCCATGATCGACGGCGTTGCCGGGAGCGATGTAAAGCTGCTCGATTTTATCGAATACGGCGGCGATTCGACATATGAAAACGGCGACGCGCTGATAGCGAATCCGACTGTCAGAGACGCCGACATGATATTCGCAGTCGGCGGCGGGCGCGCATGCGACACGGGCAAATATGTTGCAGACAAGCTTGACAAGCCGCTGTTCACATTCCCGACCGTCGCTTCAAACTGCGCATCAGTGACTGCCATCTCGGTCATATACAACCCCGACGGCTCGTTCAGGGAATACTACTATCCCAAGCTTACAAACCACTGCTTTATAAACTCCGCAGTTATCGCGGATTCGCCGGAGCAGCTGCTGTGGGCGGGCATCGGCGACGCGCTGAGCAAGGAATACGAAGCTGTGTTCTCCTCAAAGGACGACACGCTCTCGCACACGCCGCTCATGGGCAAGCAGATAAGCAGGATATGCACCGACCCGCTGATAGAATACGGCGCAGAGGCTCTGGAATCCATAAGAGAAAAGAAAGCGTCGTTCGCACTCGACCAGGTGACGCTCGACATTATTATATCTACGGGCATTGTCTCGAACATGATGAGCACGGTTGACAGCTACTATTACAACTCCACCCTCGCCCACTGCGTCTACTACGGCTCAACCGTAACCGAGCACGGGCACCGTCATCTGCACGGCGAGGTTGTTTCGCTCGGCGTGCTCTGCTTGCTCGAGTTTGAACAAAATGCCGACGAGGTCGGGCGCATAATGAAATTCAACAATTCAATCGGTCTCCCCGTCTGCTTCGACGATATCGAGATTGACGAGAGCGAATTCGAAAAGATGGCGGATAAATTCGTTCAAACCACCGAATGGGCGCACAGACCCGCAGGCGTGACACGCGAGGGCTTTATCGCCGCTATGAAATCGCTCAACGCCAAAGGGCGCCGCTTCAAGGCAGAAAGCAAATAAATTCAATAAATTGCACGGTCTGATTTTCAGGCCGTGTTTTTTACATTTGCACAAAATGATGAAAATTTTTATAAACTTTTCGGCAAATCTGCATAGAGTTTTATTGACTTTTTTGCGACACAAGTTTAATATAAAAAACGATAGGAAATTTTCCGAGGCGGTGAAAAATAATGAAAAGCAAAAACGGACTTTCAAACGCAAAATTCTGGATCCTCGTATGGGGACTCGGAATCGCCGGACAAATCTGCTGGAACATGGAAAACCAGTGGTTCAACACCTTTGTCTACGCAAAAATCGCAAAAGATCCGACAATAATCTCCTGGATGGTTGGCGTTTCCGCAACGGCAACGACCATATCCACCTTCCTCTTTGGCTGTATCTCCGACAGAATAGGCAAGCGGAAAATAATGGCGTCTGTCGGCTATATCCTCTGGGGCATATTCACCATTGTTTTCGGGCTGACGCAGTATCTTGTGCGCGGCAGCAGTGATACACCGTCCGTGCTCATGGCAATCGGCGTTGCGGTCGTCGCGGCGGATGCAATAATGAGCTTCTTCGGCTCGATGGGAAATGATATCGGCTTCAACGCATGGGTCAACGACCACATGAAAGACAGCAACAAGGGGCAGATAGGCGCGGCTCTTGCCACTCAGCCTGTCATAGGCACGATAGTCGGAACCGTAGCCGGCGGAATGTTAGTCGGCAGCAATGACAACTATATGCGCCTGTTTCTCGTCATGGGCGTCGCCGTTATTCTTTTCGGCATATACTGCCTGTTTGCGATGAAGGACAGCCCGGAGCTAAAGCCCGGCAAGCGAGGCACATTTGCTCAGCAGTTTTTCAGCATACTCAACTTCAAGAACTACATAAAGCACAAGGAACTCGCGTGGGTCAACCTCTCGCTCTCCGTCTATTTTATAGCGTTCAATATGTACTTCGCCCATATCGGCAACTACATGATATATTATCTCGGCTTCTCCGCCGACATGATGGGATACATCGAGGGCGTCGCCCTTGTGCTTGCGATGCTGTTCACTATCCCCTGCACAAAGCTTCTCAACAACAATAAGGCCCCTCTGCTCTGCTTCATTTCAACCGTTCTCAACAGCCTCGGAGTCGGGCTGCTGGGGTTGTTCGTAAGGCCGGAAAATGTCAACACAAATTCAATTTGGAATCCGATGCTTCTGCTCGGCGTGCTGTTGCTCGGCATGGGATATGTGCTGTTTTTGCAGAGCAGCACGGTCTGGGGCAAGCAGCTCTATCCCGAGGACGCAAGAGGTCAGTTTGAGGGAATACGTATTCTCTTCTTCGTACTCATCCCGATGGTAGTGGCGCCGCTTATCGCAAACCCGATAATCAAAAAGAGCGGAGAATTTGTTGACGAAAACGGTCTGACGGCATATCTGCCGACCTACACCCTTCTGCTCGTCGGCGCGGCTCTCGTTCTGCTGACGGTAATCCCGCTCATCCCGGCAAAGAAATACCACGACAGGCGCATAAGCGAAAAGAAAGCGGAGGGCGGAAAATGAGAAGCGATCTTCCCGTAACCGAGCTCGCCGAAAATGTATATCTGCTAAACGAATTTGACGGCACGAACTGTTATCTTGTCGTCGGCAGCGAAAAGGCTTTGCTGATAGACTGCGGCACGGGCTTTTGCGACATAAGGGGCGCAGCCGAAAAGCTCACCGACCTACCGATAACCCTCGCCGCGACGCACGGACACGGCGACCACATCGGCGGCGCGGGTCAGTTTGAAGAGATATACATTCACCGCGCGGACTGCGAACGGCTCAACAAAGCGCAGATGTCGCTGCTGTTTCGCAAGGCATTTCTCGCGTCAAACGCGCCCGTAAAATCGCACGGATTCAAGACGAGCGACGTAAAGCCCGGCAAGTATAAAACAAAAATCATTCCTATGGACGACGGACATATTTTTGACCTCGGAGGGAAATCCGTGCGAGTAAAGCACACTCCCGGTCACTCGCGCGGCAGCGTCGCATTCATCGACGAGCAGGACAAAATAATATTCAGCGGAGACAATGTCTGCGATGCGCTTTGGATGCAGCTGCCCGGAGTTACGAGCATTGAGGAATGGCTTCCGAGCGCCCGGTGGCTGTACGGCATGAGCGAAGATTACAGAATCTTCTGGGGTCACAGAGTCCCGCAGCTCGAGCGCGGCTACATCGCTCAGGTCATAGCCTGGGGCGAGGAAATAATGGCAAAAAGTCGGGGAAACACAAAGCTGCCGAGGATAACACAGTATCCGAACAGACCCGACGGAATAATCTACCGCACCGACAAAGTATTCAGGAAATGAGGGTAAAAATATGAAAAAGAACATCGCAGGCACCGAGGAAAGAGTGTCCGCATCAAGTAAGTTTTGGCTTTGCTCGGCGGACTGCCTTTGCACAACGATAAACAGTCTGCTGACCGGCGGAGGAATGACATATTTCTTCACGAAATTCCTCGGTCTTTCCGAGGGACGCGCGAGCACGGTATGGATGATATTCGCCATATGGAACGCACTGAACGACCCGCTGTTCGGCTATATCTCCGACCACACAAAGTCAAAGTTAGGGCGCAGAATACCGTATATCAGATACGGCGCGTTCTTCTATTCGCTGACATTCGTGCTGACCTGGATAAGATGGCCGCTCGGGACTTCGCAGACGGCACTGTTCATTCAGATGCTTTCTACACTGTTCCTGTTTGACACGCTTTATACGGCGATTGCAACCTCGCTCTATGTCATGCCCTACACCATGGCGGTATCGAATAAGGCGCGCAGCGGCATCTTCCTTTGGAAGATATTCTTCACGCTTATCGCCATGGCCGTTCCGCTCGTAGTTTTCCCGCTGATAAAGCCGGAGGTCGGCAGCGACCCGACAAAATTCCAGCTGATAATGACGGGAATAGGCGTACTCGCGTTCGTTATAATATTCGCGTCGACCTTCTTCTACAAAGAAAAGGTCACAACAGAGAGCGACAGGAACGAAAACATTTTCAAGGCAGTTATAGACTGCTTCAGGAACCGCTCGTTTGTCGTTTTTGAGGTGCTCTCTTTCACGGTTGTGTTCATTCAGACGATACTTATGCAGGGCGTTATATACTATTTTGACGAATTTGACCTGCCTATGCCGATAGCCTACGGCGCGCTGGGGCTCGGCGCGGTTCTCGGAGTTATTCTGTGGGCGACTAAGGTCAGGACATGGGGCATCAAAAAATGCGTATTCATCATGTGCTTGATATTCGCCTGCGGCTCTGCGGCAATGGCGATATTCGGCAAGATAAGCGTTATTGCCGTTCTCGGGTTCTTCACTGCCGGCATGGGCTTTGCGGGCGGAATGTACCTCGTTCCGCTGATGAACGGCGATGTTATCGACTACGACGAGAGCGTCGGCGGACTGCGCCGCGAGGGTATGTACGCGGGAGTCAACAGCCTGATAACAAAGCCCGCAATCAGCTTTGCAAACTCCGCATTCCTGCTCATAGCAAAGGCGTTCGGCTATGACACGTCTCTCGCCTCCGGAATGCAGAGTGAATGGGCAAAGCAGGGCGTGCTCGTTGCATGGATGGCGGCGCCCGCCGCGCTGCTCATAATATGCGCAATAAGCCTGCGATTCTATCCCCTCGCAGGAAAGAAATGGGACGAGACCAAAAAAGCCCTCGAGGAAAAACACAGAGGCTGATACTTCTAAGGGGAGCCGACAGATTCGGCTCCCCTGCTCCGCGCACGGAATAATTTTGCGCAACGGGCGACTTTATTGCAAAAAGCTCTTGCAATTTCCGCGACAATAGTATATAATTCTTAAAGCGCTTCGGGGTGTGGCGAAGTTTGGTATCGCGCTTGGTTCGGGACCAAGAGGCCATGGGTTCGAATCCCGTCACTCCGACCATATAAAAAGCCTTGATTCTTAACGGTTTCAAGGCTTTTTTCATTTCTATTTCAATGCACCCAAAATGAAATCCGTAGTAACCCTGTAGTAACAGTCGCTTTTACCTGTGCAAACATTGCTTGATTTTCAAAGCATATAATGTTATAATACAACTAAAGAGTCTCCGGCTCTATATCCTATTTCACGCGGCTCTCGGTCTGACCGGGAGCCGCGACTATAAATGAGAAAACCGGGCAGAGGAAAATCCCCTGCCCGGTTGTGTTTTAAATCGCTCCGAAGAGTTTGAGAATCTGTACGACCGCCCAAGCTCCGTAAAGTCCGAACAAATTAAGCAGATTATAGATGATTGCTGTTATCATTCTCCGCCTCCTCTGAATCGATACCGGGTGCCTCGTTTGCAAATCCCTGATTGTGCAAATACTCATCTGCCGCTATGACAGCTCCGGTGAAGCTGTTGTTTTTCCAAAAGTTTACAACACCTACGATAACCGACGCAGCAACGCTGATTATCATATATAGCTCTCATTGTCAATATGTATCGGGGGCTTTCCAATGGCCGCAAGAATCATGTTGACAACAGTAATTACCATCAGTACAAGTCTAACCCATGTGCTTGCCTTAACTTTGCTGATGTTTCCGATAATGTCTTTTACCTTGTTCATAAATTATTTTTCCGTTATTTAAGTATGTATGCGATAAAAGCTCCTGCGAGCGCGGCGATGATTGCCATGATAAGACTTTCCCAGCATTTGCCCGGTTTGCCTTTGAGGCTGTCTATCGATTCGCGCACGCGGCCGAGTTCCACAAGCACATTATCAAGCTTTTCTGTGATCCGCGCTTGATTTACTTCTGCCTTGTTTGTACGGCTGTAGAGGATTTTTATATCTTCCTCGCATTTGCTAATACGCGCCGAAATCGATTCAAAATCCATATCACACCACCTCCAAGCTCGTCACGGCTATCCATGACATTGTGCTTTCGCAACTTAACCCACGCAGGAATGCGCTGACCCGTGGCATATGCAAGAGGTTATAGACGGTTGCGGAGCAGGATATCAGACTCAGAAGCGCATACAGATATTATTCAACCAACTATACCGCTGGTGCATCAATCATGAGGCGATACAAAAGAACTATGCCGAACAGGTGACAGTCACGGCGAAAGAAGCACCTAAACCGCGAGCGGCGTTCTCGTCCGAAGAAGTCGCCAAGCTTTGGAGCTCGTTAAATCAGCACGAGTATATATCAATAATCCTAATGTTAATATACTCAGGCGTTCGAATCTCGGAGCTGCTCGACCTCAAGAAAGAAGATGTACACCTCGAAGAACAGTGGTTCAGCGTCCGGCACTTCAAAACAGAAGCGGGCGTTCGAGCTGTCCCTATAGCGGATAAGGTTCTCCCATTTTGGCAGAGCTTCATGGACAAGTCAAAAAGCCCGTATGCAGTGTGTACCGAGAGCGGACAGAAATTAAGCTATGACAACTTCATAAAAATCCATTGGAATCCGCTGATGAACGAGCTGAATATGAAGCACACGCCACATGAGACGCGGCACACATTTATTTCGCTCATGGTAGCCGCTAACGCGAATCAAACAATCCTCAAGAAGATAGTCGGTCACAAGTCCATAATGAACCTAACCGAAAAGTATATACTCATGTCGAGATACAGACGCTGCTCAGAGAGGTAAATCTGATTTGATTTTGTTGGCTACGTGTTGGCTACTTGTTGGCTACGGAGAGCAAAACAGGCGATTTCAGAGCACCTTAAAATGAGTAAAAGCCTTGGAAACATTGAGTTTCAAGGCTTTTACTGTTATGGCTGGGATGGCTGGATTCGAACCAGCGAATGACGGAGTCAAAGTCCGTTGCCTTGCCGCTTGGCTACACCCCAAGATATATGCAATATATAAAAAACGCAAAACATTTCTGCTTTGCGTTGGTCTGCTGGGGTGGATAATCGGATTCGAACCGATGACCTCCAGGGCCACAACCTGGCACTCTAACCAACTGAGCTATACCCACCATTTATTCTGCTGCGGGCACATCGAAAGACATACCCGCAGGCGTGGCGCGCTTGAAGGGACTCGAACCCCTGACCCACTGCTTAGAAGGCAGTTGCTCTATCCACCTGAGCTACAAGCGCGTATTGGAGCGGGTGATGGGAATCGAACCCACGTAACCAGCTTGGAAGGCTGGAATTCTACCATTGAACTACACCCGCAGTTATTGCCGCTTTGTGACGACGGCAATTATTTTAACAAATAACTTTAGATATGTCAAGTATTATAGCGAGATTTATTTAAAAAATCACTCGCATTTTATCGGCTCATATCCCGCTTCTCTGACGGCGGCAGTTATAACCGCTTCATCAACATTTTTATTGAGCGTGAGCACCGCTTTTTTATCCTCAAGGCTGACTTCAACGCTCTCCACTCCGTCGAGAGCACCGAGCGCCTTTTGAACATGAGCCGTGCAGTGACTGCACATCATACCGTTAATATAGACTGTCTTTTTCATAGCTGTTTCCTCCGTGTTTTTTATATTTTCTTCTGTCGGCATGAGCTTCGGGAGCTCTGCCGGCTGTTTTGATTTGCCTTTGAACGGGCGGTCGGGCTTAAAGAAGTTGAGTCTTAATGCATTGGTGACAACGCAGAAGCTCGAAAGGCTCATAGCCGCCGCGCCGAGCATTGGGTTGAGCGCGATATTGAATGCGGGAATCAGCGCGCCTGCGGCAATCGGGATCCCGATACAATTATAGAAGAACGCCCAGAAAAGGTTTTCGTGAATATTTCTGAGAGTTTGGCGCGAAAGGCGTATCGCCGCCGCAACATCGCCTACGCTCGATTTCATCAGCACAACATCCGCCGCGTCGAGCGCAACGTCGGCTCCCGCGCCGATAGCGATACCTATATCGGCCTGCGTCAGCGCCGGGGCATCGTTTATACCGTCGCCGACCATGGCAACCTTGCCGTATTTTCGGAGCTTTTCGACTACCTCCGCCTTATCGCCCGGAAGCACGTCGGACACCACCTCGTCTATACCTGTTTGCTTTGCCACCGAGAGCGCGGTGCGCCTGTTGTCGCCCGTCAGCATAACGGTTCTTATACCCATATCTTTAAGCTCGGATATCGCCTGTCCGCTGTCCTCCTTCACAACGTCGGCTACCGCGATTATACCGGCTATCCTGCCGTCAAAGGCAAAGTACAGCGGCGTTTTGCCCTCGTCCGCGAGCCGCTCGCCCAAGGCTTTCATATCGGCGTCGAGCATCCCTTTTGATTGTATCAGAGCCGCATTGCCGCCTATCGCCGTTTTCCCGTTTATCTCCGCTCTGACTCCGTGACCGGGCAGAGCTGTAAAGCCCTGTGCCTCGTCCGTCTCCACATTGCTCTCCCCTGCCCTGCGCGTTATCGCCGCGGCAAGGGGATGCTCGCTCTTGCTTTCGAGAGAGGCCGCAAGTCTTAGCAGCGAGTCGCCGTCGTAACCCGACGCGGGCAGAATATCCGTGACCTGCGGCTTGCCTTTAGTCAGCGTTCCCGTCTTGTCGAGCACGACTATCTGCGTTTTCCCGGTCTGCTCAAGCGCGGAGGCGGTTTTGAACAGCACGCCGTGCTTTGCGCCCACGCCGCTGCCGACCATTATCGCAACGGGAGTCGCAAGTCCGAGAGCGCACGGACAGCTGATAACAAGCACGCTTATCGCCCGCGCAAGCGCGAAGCTGAACGGACGCCCGGAAATGAGCCATGCCGCGCCCGCAACGAGCGCGATTGCCATAACAGCGGGTACGAACACGCCCGACACCTTGTCGGCTATTTTTGCTATCGGGGCTTTTGTTGCCGCGGCATTCTCGACCGTTTCTATTATCTGACTGAGCGTCGTATCCTCGCCTACGCGTGTCGCTTCGCAGGTAAGAAATCCGTTTTGATTGAGCGTCGCCGCGCTGACCGTGCTCCCTTGCGCCTTATCTACGGGTATGCTTTCGCCCGTGAGTGCGGATTCGTCCACGGCGCTCTCGCCGCTTATAACTCTGCCGTCAACGGGTATGCTCTCGCCGGGTCTGACAACGAAAACATCGCCCTTGACAACCTCTTCCGCAGGTATGACAGTCTCTTTGCCGTCTCTGATTACACACGCTGTTTTCGGCGCGAGATCCATAAGACTCTTTATCGCGTCCGTCGTGCGTCCCTTGCTGACGGCTTCGAGGTACTTGCCGACGGTTATGAGCGTCAATATCATCGCCGCAGACTCGTAATAGAGCCCGTGTAGGTGATGCATGGCGGTCTGAATATCGCCGTTTACCGCCGCGTGACACATCTCGAAGAGCACTGCGGTGCTGTATATATATGCCGCCGCGCTCCCGAGGGAGACGAGTGTATCCATATTCGGCGCGCCGTGAAGAAGGCTCTTGGTTCCGCTGATAAAAAAGCGCTGATTTATGACCGCCACGGCAGTTGTCAAAAGGAGCTGATAAAGTCCTATCGCAAGCGGGTCCGAGGCGAAAATTTCAGGCAGCGGCCAGCCCCACATCAGGTGTCCCATGGATACATACATCAGCGGCAGGAGCAGTACTGCCGAGGCTATGAGTCTATAAAGTATTTTCTTCGGCTCACCGCTTTCGAGCGCCGATTTTTTATTATCTTTTTTGCCGCCGATATTCTGCGGTGCTGCGCCGTAGCCCGCCGCGGACACGGCAGCGCATATTTTTTCGGCAGTGGCGGGCGAAGAAAAATCGACGGTCATTGAATTTGTCAGCAGGCTGACCGTCACCTCTTTTACGCCCTCTACCCCGCGCACCGCACGCTCGACATGAGCACTGCACGCGGCGCAGGTCATGCCGGTAACATCAAATTTTTCCATCTGTCTCACTCCGATTATTTGAGCTTTTTAATGAGTTCCACAGCCTCAGCTATGACCTCATCATCGCCGTTTTTTATCCCATCTGCGACACAGGTCTCCATATGCTCCTCGAGTATAATATAGCCCACATTTCGCAGCGCATTCTGTGCGGCGGCAAGCTGGATGAGGATATCGCCGCAGTAGCGGTTATCGTCGAGCATATTTTTTATCCCGCCGAGCTGACCGATTATTCGGCTGAGCCTGTTCTGCAGCGCCTTCACTGTCTCGTCGCTCCTCGGCGTCGCCTTATGCCGACAGCATTCGCAGCATTTATTCCCGTTTTCCATCTTATCATCTCCCGCTTCTGTCTTTAGCTCGATTATATACCCCCACGGGGTATTTGTCAATGCCTGCTTTTCACTTTTCTTTCAAAATCACGCAAAAAAAGAGCTGCCCATTTCTGAGCAGCTCCCCAAAATTATGTTTTTAAAGCAATCAGATATTCTCGAAGCCGCTGAAGCCCTTGAATATACGCTCGTCGTACTCGTTGTTCTCGTCCTTGTCATGGAGAGGATACCAAACCTGAGCAAAGAACGGGTTGACCTTTGCCTCGGCATCATATGCCCAGTGGAACTTCTTGCCTTCGCTGTCGGAGGGAAGCTCCTTCGGGCACCAGTGACCGCCCTTGAGAACAAGGTTCGGGGTCATCTCAAACTCGTGGCCGTGAGCGCACTTCCACTTCAGAGGAGTGAACAGGTCGCCCTTGGTCATCTCGGTCGAGAGGCACTCGCCGCCGCGGAAAGCAGCAGCCTTCTTCATATCCTCGAGGTCAAGCTCGCTGTCGGGCTTGCTCTCATCATAACCGTGGTCAAGGAGGGTAACTTCCTCGGTGGGACGCTCAATCTTAAAGGTGTCCCAATTACCGATAGCTTCCCAATTCTTCTTGGAGCCATAGTAAGCGGTGATTCTGTCTTCAACGTTGTTGGAGATCCACCACATGGTGCCGTAAATCTCGGTGTTTGCGAGCTTCTTCATGAAGGTCTTCTTGAGAATGCCTGCGAAGGGCTTTGCAAGGAAAGCGAGTTTGTAGTAAGGTGCAACCTGAGTCATCATCTGCTTGAAGTAAGCCTTTACGGGGATGTTGGCTCTGAAGTGCAGGTACTCCTCAAGCTTATCCGAGTCGGCATACCACTGGCCGTGGAAGTTGCGAAGGATGAACCAGTTGGCATCAAAGAGCTTCTTGGTGGAGCCGATGCCGAGAGTACCGAGGAGCAGCTCCTCGAACTCGAAGTTAGTGAGTCTGTACTCCTTACCGCTGCCTATGTTATAGAACTTTCTCCAGAAATCCTCGGGGATATCGGGATTGCAGAGGTTTGCAAGAAGGCGGCCGGAATCCTCAACGGTTGCCCACTCAAGCACGCCGTTTATCGGAACATGGAACATGATGGGATCGATGTTCTTGAGAATGTCGGGATAAAGAATACCGGACTGACGAAGAGATACCCAATGCTTAAGACCGGACTCGGCGAAAATGCTCTCGGCGATGGTCTTGCTTATCGCATAGTGATCGTAGATGCTGATTTTAATCGGGTCACCGGTTCTTGCCCAATGGATAGGAGCGTTTCTGTCGCCCGTCTGAGCAACTGTGCCGATATAAACAACCTTGATATCGTCCTTGTTAGGCTGAGCCTTAACGGCGTCAACTATATTTCTGGCTGCGCCGGTGTTGGTCTGGATGGTTCTTGTCGGATAATAGTCTGCCGAAGGCGAAACCATTCCGCCGACATGAAGGATATAATCGGAACCCTCAACGCACTTGAGGACGTCGTCATATTTCTTCAGGTCGCCCCAAACAATTTTAACGCTGGGGTCGTTAAGGTAATTTGCGAACTTCTTTCTGTTCTTCTCACTGTCGCGCAGAAGCAGGACTATGTTAAGCTCGTTCTTCTTTTTATAGAGCTCTTTGAAGCCTGCCCAGCCCATGTGGCCGGATGCGCCGGTGAGAAACACTGTCTTTTTTTCTGCCATGAGTGTTTTCCCTCCATTTGCATTATTACAGAGTGTATAATAGCACATAACCGCGCGATTTATTTTATATTTTAGCAATATATGTCAAAAAACGCACTCAAGTACAAAAAAATAAGCGTAAAAGTATCGATAAAGCTTTATCGGTGTATCTCAAGAAAGCGAAATATATTCTCGACCGTCCTTCTGTCGAGAAAGTGCTCTATAAGCTCCGTTTGATGAAGCTCCGAACCGCTCCCGTTTATCAGTCTGAGCAGGCTCTCGATGACATCATGACGGAAGACAAGGTACTCCCCCGTCTCTCTGCCCCTTGGGGTCAGGTATATAGTGCCGTACTTTTCAAAATTAACGAGCCCCGTTTTGCTGAGCTTATGCACCATTTTAGATGCGGACGACTCGCCGACATTTATTTTTCGCGCGAGCACACCGAGGCGAACCGTGCCGGACGGCGGGCAGTTTCGGCAGATCATCTCGAGATAGTCCTCCTGCGACGCCGTGAGCCCGCTCTCTCCCCTGTATTCGCCTCCGTTGAAGGTAAAGAATTTTTCGCCGCCGTCCACACACGTTCACCCTTTTTGAAGATGTAAATATTATGGTATAGGGAAACTTTTGCCCTGTATAAACTTATATTAAAAGGTGAATCAAATTATGAGTCTTGTCTCTTTAAATACACTGGCAGTCGGCGAAAAAGCATATGTAAGCAAGCTCGGATTCGGCGCAAAAGACAGGCGCAGAATGCAGGACATAGGCCTTATCGACGGCACGCGCGTGGAATGCCTCGGCAAAGCGGTCTCCGGCGACCCGGCGGCGTATCTGATACGCGGCGCGGTAATAGCCCTGCGAAGCGAAGACGCCGCAAAAATAGCGGTCAGCAAAATATGACGCACGGAGGCGGTACAATTGGGACTGACGCGCACTTCAACGGGAATGCACGGCATAAGCTTAGACGGCTCTGCCCCTAAAAAGAACACGGATGACATTGTAATAGCGCTCGCGGGAAATCCGAACGTCGGAAAGAGCACGGTGTTCAACGCCCTGACCGGCATGAATCAGCACACGGGAAACTGGACGGGAAAGACGGTAGCTACCGCCTGCGGCGCATTCACGCGCAACGGAAAAAATTATATCACGGTAGACCTCCCCGGCACATATTCGCTCTTCACGCACTCGGTTGAAGAGGAAGTGGCGCGGGACTTTATCCTGAGTGGAAATGCCGACGCCTGCATCACGGTATGCGACGCCACCTGCCTGGAGAGAAACCTCAATCTCGTTTTGCAGATAATCGAGATAACGCCGCGCACCGTCGTCTGCATAAATCTTATGGACGAGGCAAGGCGAAAGAAAATATGTGTAGATATACCCGCTCTGGCTCGGGAGCTCGGAGTACCCGTGGTCGGCACGAGCGCAAGAAGCGGCAAGGGGCTCGACGAGCTGATTGACGCTGTGGACTCGTTGAAATCGAAAAATCCCGCGCCGCTTGAGCCCGTGCATTACGGGAGCGGAATCGAGGAGGCACTGCAAATACTCACACCCGCCCTTGACGGGATATCGAGCCATCCGCGCCGCGACGCTCTGCGTATACTCTCGGGGGAAAGCGAAGCTCCCGAAAAAGCGCAGGAGGCGGCGAAATCAGCCGACGAAGTAATCGACAGATACGGTCTGACGCAGGAGATGATACGCGACAAAGCGGCTGTTGCCGCCGTTATGAGGGCGGAGGAAATCTACAAAAAATGCGTGACGGCAGACAGACAGCACTCGGCGGCGGACAGAAAGCTTGACCGAATATTTACGGGGCGCGCCGGGATATTTGCCATGCTTCTGCTTCTCGCCTTAGTGCTTTGGATAACGGTATACGGGGCGAACTACCCGTCCGAGCTGCTGTTTTCGGCGTTTGATGCGCTCGGCGTAAGGCTGCGGCAGCTGCTGAGCTCTTTAAACGCACCCGAGGCTCTGACGGGCGCACTTATTGACGGAGTGTACCGCGTGCTGTCATGGGTAGTAGCGGTCATGCTCCCGCCGATGGCGATATTCTTTCCGCTTTTTACCCTGCTCGAGGACTCCGGATATCTGCCGAGAGTCGCCTTTAATCTCGACCACAGATTCAAAAAATCCGGCGCTTGCGGGAAGCAGGCTCTGACTATGTGCATGGGCTTCGGCTGCAACGCCGCCGGGGTGACGGGCTGCCGCATAATTGACTCTCCCCGCGAGCGTCTCATGGCGGCGGCAACGAACGGTTTTGTGCCCTGCAACGGCAGATTTCCGACGCTGATATCGCTGATCTCCCTGTTTGTCGCAGGCGCTCTGCCCGCTCCGTTTAACTCGTTTGCGGGCGCTGCTCTGCTGACGCTGCTGATAGTTCTGTCCGTCCTCATGACGTTTGCCGCCTGCTCTCTGCTCTCGAAAACAATTCTCCGCGGCGTGCCGTCGTCCTTTACGCTCGAGCTGCCGCCGTATCGCCGCCCGCAGATAGGCAAAGTCATTGTGCGTTCGATTTTTGACCGTACGCTGTTTGTGCTCGGACGCGCCGCGGCGGTCGCGGCTCCTGCGGGGCTTATAATATGGATAACAGCGAACATAAAGCTAAACGGCACGAGTATTTTCTCTTACTGCTCCGATTTTCTCGACCCCATAGCGCGGCTTTTCGGTATGGACGGGGTTATTCTTATGGCATTTATTCTCGGCTTCCCCGCCAACGAGACCGTTGTGCCTATAATGCTCATGGGCTATCTCGCTGACAGCAGCATTTCGCAGACGGACGGCGCGGCTCTGCACTCGCTGCTGACGGCGAACGGCTGGGATATCGGCACGGCGATATGCGTAATAATATTCATGCTCTTTCACTGGCCGTGCTCCACGACGCTCATAACCGTAAAAAAAGAGACGGGCAGCATAAAGTGGACTCTTATCGCCGCACTTCTGCCGACCGTCGCAGGGCTTATATTATGTTTTGCCGTGTCTCACATTTTCACGCTTATCTGACGGAGAACCGCGGGTATCTCCGAAAGAGTCTTTACGGCAAAGTCGGGTTTTATGCCGCTGTCATTCGGGAGCCCCTTGGGATTGAACCAGACAGTCGCTATATCGGCGTTTATTCCGCCCTTTATATCGGAACTGAGGCTGTCGCCGACTATTACCGTCTCGGCGCGGGAGAAGTCCGGTATCTTCGCAAAGCAGATATCAAAAAATTCCCTGTCCGGCTTATTGACTCCGAGAAGCTGGGATATAAATATGCCGTCCATATATTTTGCGATTCCGGAGCTGCCTATCCTGCGCTCCTGCACCTTTGCCGTACCGTTTGAGACGATATAGAGCCTGTATTTTCCGTGCAGCTCTTCGAGCAGCTCGGGCGCGCCGGGGATAAAATAATGCCCTACCCCGAGCATATTTTCATAGTATGCGGTGGCCTCCTCGGGATCGCGCTCAACACCTATCGTTTCAAACAGCTCGCGGTAACGCCCGACCTTGACCTCCTCGCGCGAAAGCTCTCCGAGCTCAAGGCGCTTCCAGTGCGCCGCATTTATCGAGCTGTAAAGCGCCAGCGTCTCCTCCGTGGGATCGACGCCGAAATGCACAAGCGTCTTTGTGAGCGCTATTTTCTCCGCCTTGTGAAAGTCAAACAGCGTATCGTCCAAGTCGAAAAGCACATTTCTTATCATCGCAAGCCTCCGCATTTTTCTAACTATTATACCACCCGCTCTGCCTTCGGAAAGTATGCGCGGGAATTTTTTAGAAATATTTTTCGCCGCCCGGTGATTGTTCACAGTTTGTTTAAATTCGGGTGGTAGGATTGTCGTGTTTGGAATAAGGGGTCATTGGGAGGCCTTGCAAGAAATGAACAGCACGACGGAAAGAAGAAGAAAAAAAGCACTTCTTATTGTCAATCCCTGCGCGGGAAAGAACAGGACAAGAGCAAATCTCAGCGAGATAGTGGACGCTTTTCCCGACGGCGTATTTGACTTCACCATCAAATACACCACCTGTCAGGGCGACGCCATAAACATAGCACGCGATTTCGCCCGGGAGCATGACCTTGTTATCTGCTGCGGCGGAGACGGCACGCTCAACGAGACTATAAACGGGCTGATGAGCGCGGGGGTGTCTGTTCCAATAGGCTATCTGCCTATGGGCTCGACCAACGACCTCGCCGCGACGCTCGGTATACCGACAAAGCTCAAAGAGGCCGCCGAGCTTATCGCCTCGGGACACACAAACGGCTACGACGTCGGCGACTACAACGGGCATCAGTTCTCATATGTAGCCTGCTTCGGCCCCGGCACAAAGATATCCTACAGCACCCCGCAGAAGATGAAAAATCTTCTCGGATACAATGCATATATGATAAACGGCTTTTTCCTGCATCTCATTCCCGCCCTTGCGGATGTAAAGCCAAGGCATATAAAAATCGAATATGACGGAAATGTGTTGGAGGACGATTTCTATTTCGGCTCGTTTTCAAACTCGACGTCCGTCGCGGGACTTTTCAAGTTCGACAAGAACGATATAAAGCTTGACGACGGCAAGTTCGAGCTTCTGCTCGTGCGCAAGCTCTCAAGCCCGCTCGCAGCGTTCGGTATGCTGCACAGAATAATGAAGCGCGATTTCGACGGGGATTCGCTTATATTCATAAAGGCTTCCGAAGTAAAATTCACTTTCGAAAAGCCCGAAGAATGGACTCTCGACGGAGAATGCGGCGGCTCGACAACGCAGGTCGATTTAAAGGTCCTTAACCGCGCAGTGAGCATATTCTCGCCCGAAAACCCGATGTTTTCATACAAAGAAGAAAAAGAAGAAGCAACAGTATAAAAGGCAAAGGCTTTATCCGCAGGCTCGCTCTGCGGATTTTTTTGTTTTTAAAATTGCCGCCGTTTTCTTGCGCCGAGTCTTATAATTTTGTAGATTTTACTGAGTGTATGTGGTATTATATTTACATATATAAGTGCTTTCGCCGCCGAACGCACGGCATAACTCACAGGAGGACGCAGCATGAATCTTGTTCATTTGAAATACGCAGTCGAGGTAGCCGAGACGGGGTCTATAAACAAGGCCTCCGAGAAGCTCTATGTCAGCCAGCCGAACCTCAGCAGGGCGATAAAGGAGCTTGAGGCGAGCCTCGGCGTAACGATATTCGACCGAAGCGCCAAGGGTATGGTGCTGACGCCCGACGGCGAGGTTTTTGTGCGCTACGCACGCTCGATACTTCGGCAGGTCGACGCTATAGAAACGGTATTCAGCAACGGCTCGACCGAGAAGAAAAAATTCTCGATATCCGTGCCGAGAGCGAGCTATGTGACCGACGCTTTTGCCGAATTTTCAAAGCTTCTCGACAGGGATACTCCGGTCGAGGTGTTCTATAAAGAAACAAACTCCATGCGCTCAATGAAGAATATTCTTCAGGACGAATACAAGCTCGCCATAATCCGCTACGCCGAGAATTACGACAAGTATTACAAGTCCACCTTCGACGAAAAGGGACTGACCTACGAGCTTATCACGGAGTTTCAATATGTCCTGCTCATGAATAGAAAAAGCCCGCTCGCAGATAAAGAAAATATCACCTTCGACGACCTCAAAAATCTCATCGAGATAGCGCACGCCGACCCGTATGTGCCCTCGCTGCCGCTGTCCGAGGTCAAGAAAGAGGAGCTGCCCGACAATTCCCAGAGGCGAATATTCGTATTCGAGAGGGCGAGCCAATTCGAGCTGCTCGCGCGCAATCCCGACACTTTCATGTGGGTCTCCCCCATTCCGCAGGAGCTGCTCGACAGATACGGGCTCATTCAGCGCGTCTGCCCGGAGAACACGCGCAAATATAAAGACATTCTGGTTCACCGCAAGGACTATGAGCTGACAAAGCTCGACAACATGTTCATCGAACAGCTCGTCAAGGCCAAGAGAAAAATTTTCGAATAAAGGAGACTGCGCTATGAAATGGTTCATAGCTTCCGACATTCACGGCAGCGCATACTACTGCCGCAGAATGCTTGAAAGATATAAAAAAGAGAATGCCGACCGCCTGCTTCTGCTCGGCGACGTGCTCTATCACGGCCCGCGCAACGACTTGCCGGAGGGCTACGCGCCCAAAGAGGTCATTGAAATGCTCAATGCTATCAAGGATGATATACTCTGCGTGCGCGGCAACTGCGAGGCGGAGGTTGATCAGATGGTGCTGAAGTTCCCCGTCCTTGCCGACTACGCGATAATAGACCTCGGAGACAGCTTAATATACGCGACGCACGGACATATATATAACGAAAACAACCTCCCGCCACTTAAACACGGAGACGTGCTTCTGCATGGCCACACCCATATTCCGGAGTGCACAGAGCATGAAAATTATATTTATATGAACCCCGGCTCGGTCTCAATACCGAAAGAGAACAGCCATCACGGCTACATGACGCTCGAAAACAAAAAATTTATCTGGAAGGATCTCGACGGAAACGTCAAAAAAGAGTTCGTTTTAAGATAAAAACACCATAAAAAAACAGAATATTCCCTACTATCTGTAAACTATGCCGAATAAAGGTAAAGGTATATCGATATCAATAATATCGATATACAAAAGTCGTAATTCCCTTTTGCTCCGTTATGCGATAGAATAGTATCGGTCAGAAGTCATATTACTACTATTCGGGAGGTGCAGCATGAAAACTACGGACGTGTCCAGAGCCGCTCTGGGGCGCATCCCTGTTTATCTCAGATTTCTCGAGAGCCTGCCGCAGGACACCGAAACCGTTTCGGCAACCGTAATAGCAAAGGAGCTGGGCTTCGGCGAGGTTCAGGTTCGCAAGGATCTCGGAGCGATATGCGGCTCGGGCAAGCCGAGGATAGGATACACCGTATCCGACCTCAAGAAATGCCTCGGCGGCCTCATAGACAGCCGCAACGGAAAGGCGGTCATAGTCGGCGCGGGAAAGCTCGGCAGAGCGCTGCTCGACTACGGCGGATTTTCCGACTACGGACTTGACATTCTCGCGGCGTTCGACACGGAGGTTCCGCCGAACGGCGAAAGCGAAAAGCCGATATTGCCGCTTGACGGTCTTGCGGATTTCTGCAAGAAAAACAATGTCAGCATCGGAGTTATCGCGGTTCCTGCAGAGGCGGCGCAGGAGGTCTGCGACAAACTCTGCCAAAGCGGAATAAAAGCCGTTATGAGCTTCGCTCCATGCAGACTCACGGCGCCGGATGGCGTAGCCGTTCAATACGAAAACATGGCGCTCTCGCTCGCACACCTGAAAGCACAGATAAAACAGTAAAACCGTTTAGGGGGATAAAATCATGAACAACGAAAGAAAAATCATCGACAGCGTTGAAACACTCGAGGTCGCTCTCGCTTCGCTCAAGGAAGCGGAGAAGAAGTTTTCGACTTACACCCAGGAGCAGGTAGATAAAATCTTCCTTGCTGCCGCTTCCGCCGCAAACAAGGCGAGAATACCGCTTGCAAAAATGGCGGTTGAGGAGACCGGCATGGGCGTAGTTGAGGACAAGGTCATAAAGAACAACTACGCTGCAGAATATATTTATAATGCCTACAAAAATACAAAAACCTGTGGTATAATCGAAGAGGACAAGGCTTTCGGCTTAAAGAAGATAGCCGAGCCCGTCGGCGTTATCGCTGCGGTCATCCCCACGACCAACCCGACCTCCACCGCCATATTCAAGTGCCTGCTTGCCCTCAAGACGAGAAACGCTATCATCATCAGTCCCCATCCCCGCGCCAAGCAGTCGACCGCGGCCGCGGCAAAGGTTATCCTCGACGCAGCGGTTAAGGCCGGCGCTCCCGAGGGTATTATAGAATGGATAGACACCCCGAGCCTTGAGATGACGAACCTTGTTATGAAAGAGGCAGATATAATCCTTGCCACCGGCGGCCCCGGAATGGTCAAGGCGGCATATTCCTCCGGCAAGCCCGCAGTCGGCGTCGGCGCAGGCAACACGCCCGCCATCATCGACGAGACGGCGGATATCGTCCTCGCGGTCAACTCGATAATCCACTCCAAGACCTTCGATAACGGCATGATCTGCGCCTCCGAGCAGTCCGTTATAGTTCATCAGAACGTCTATGACGCGGTAAAAACCGAGTTTGCGACCCGCGGCTGCTACTTCCTCGATCCCGACGAGACGGAGAAGGTCAGAAAGACAATTATCATAAACGGTGCGCTCAACGCAAAAATCGTCGGTCAGTCGGCGGTCAAAATCGCGGAGCTCGCAGGAGTGACCGTTCCCGAGGGCACAAAGATACTCATCGGCGAAGTCGAGAGCGTCGAGCTCTCCGAGGAGTTCGCCCACGAGAAGCTCTCCCCCGTGCTTGCCATGTACAAGGCGGCGGACATTCAGGACGCATTCGGCAAAGCCGAGCGCCTCATTGCCGACGGCGGCTACGGTCACACATCCTCGATATATCTCAACGAAATAACCGAGCACGATAAGCTCGACGAGTTCGCGGCACGCATGAAGACTTGCCGTATCCTCGTCAACACCCCCTCCTCACAGGGCGGCATCGGCGATCTCTACAACTTCAAGCTCGCTCCCTCCCTCACCCTCGGCTGCGGCTCATGGGGCGGCAACAGCGTCAGCGAGAACGTCGGCGTCAAGCATCTTATCAACATCAAGACCGTGGCTGAGAGGAGAGAGAATATGCTTTGGTTCAGAGCACCTGAGAAGGTCTATATCAAGAAGGGCTGCCTGCCCGTCGCTCTCGATGAGCTCAAGAACATCATGGGCAAGAAGAGAGCGTTCATAGTCACCGACAACTTCCTTTACAAAAACGGCTACACCAAGCCGATAACCGATAAGCTCGACGAGATGGGCATAGTACACGCGACCTTCGGCGACGTTGCTCCCGACCCGACGCTCCAGTGCGCCGAAAAGGGCGTTGAGCAGATGAGAGCCTTCGAGCCCGACACGATAATCGCCCTGGGCGGCGGCTCCGCGATGGATGCGGCAAAAATCATGTGGGTTCTCTACGAGCATCCCGAGGCAGACTTCATGGATATGGCAATGCGCTTCATGGATATCCGCAAGCGCGTCTACACCTTCCCGAAAATGGGCGAAAAGGCGTATTTCATCGCTATCCCGACCTCGGCAGGTACCGGCAGCGAGGTAACTCCCTTCGCCGTTATCACCGACGAGACAACGGGCATTAAATATCCCCTTGCAGACTATCAGCTCATGCCCAACATGGCAATAGTTGACACCGACTTCCACATGAGCGCCCCCAAGGGACTGACCGCCGCCTCCGGTATCGACGCAGTCACCCACGCGCTCGAGGCCTATGCCTCCGTTATGGCGACCGACTACACCGACGGACTCGCAAAGCAGGCACTCAAGGTCATATTCGACTACCTGCCCAGAGCATACGAGAACGGTCAGACCGATATCGAAGCCCGCGAGAAGATGGCTAACGCCGCAACGATGGCCGGTATGGCATTCGCAAACGCATTCCTCGGCGTCTGCCACTCCATGGCGCATAAGCTCGGCGCTTATCACCACCTCCCCCACGGCGTTGCCAACGCTCTGATGATCGAAGAGGTTCTCCGCTTCAACGCTGCCGAGGCTCCCGCAAAGATGGGCACCTTCCCGCAGTACGATCACCCGCACACCCTTGCCCGCTACGCAGAGGTTGCCGACAGCCTCGGACTCGGCGGCAAGAACGACAAGGAGAAGCTTGAGAGACTTATAAAGGCCATAAACGAGCTCAAGGAGCGTGTCGGAATAAAGAAGAGCATAAAGGACTACGGCATTGACGAGAAATACTTCCTCGAAACTCTCGACGAGATGACCGAGAACGCATTCGACGATCAGTGCACCGGCGCCAACCCGAGATACCCGCTAATGAGCGAGATAAAGCAGATGTACCTCAACGCATACTACGGCAAGAAGCATTTTGAAGAGAAGCCCATGCCGACCGAAGCGGACATCGCCGAGGACGACAGCGCTCACAACTTCAAGCAGGCTTACCGCAGAGCGGAAAACGGCAAGAACAAGGCATAAGGAGGGTTCACAATGAATCTTGACAGAATTATAGCAGTAAGAAACAACAAGACGGTTTACCGCGACGGCGATCGCTGTCTCAAGGTTTTTAACGAGGGCTATTCCAAGGCAGACGTGCTCAACGAGGCGCTCAACCAGGCGCGTATCGAGGAGACGGGGCTCAACATTCCCAAGGTCCTCGAGGTTACGGTCATCAACGGCAAATGGACGATAGTGTCCGACTATATCAAGGGCAAGACGCTCGCACAGCTGATGCAGGAGAATCCCGAGAAGAAGGACGAATATCTCAACCTCTTCGTGGATATCCAGCTTGAGATACAGTCAAAGACCTGTCCCCTGCTTAACAAGCTCAAGGATAAGATGAACAGGAAAATCTGCCAGACAGACCTTTCCGCAACGGTCAGATATGACCTGCACACCCGCCTTGAGTCTATGCCCAAGCACAACAAGGTCTGCCACGGCGACTTCAACCCCTCGAACGTTATAATCACCGACGACGGCACGCCCTATATCATAGACTGGTCGCACGCTACCCAGGGCAACGCCTCCGCCGACGCCGCACGCACCTATCTCCTCTTCTGGCTCAACGGGGATATCGACGCGGCGAAGAAGTATCTGAATCTTTTCTGCGAGAAGAGCGATACCGCAATACAGTATGTCCAGAAATGGATGCCCATCGTCGCCGCATCACAGACGGTAAAGGGCAACGCTGCTGAGCGCGAATTCCTTCACTCGTGGATCGATGTTGTTGACTACTCGTGAAAGAGGTGAAACAAATGAAAATAACCGTTTGCATCGGCTCCTCCTGCCACATAAAGGGCTCGCGCCAGGTTGTCGAACAGCTCCAGTATCTTATAAAAGAGAACGACCTTAACGACAAGGTTGAGCTCTCCGGCACCTTCTGCATGGGCAAATGCCAGCAGGGTGTGTGCGTCACGGTAGACGACGGCTTCTTCTCCGTGAAGCCCGACACGGTCAGGGATTTCTTCAACGAAAACGTTCTTGCAAAGGTCTGAAGCATATGATTATCCAGATTTGCGTAGGCTCCGCTTGCCACCTCAAGGGCTCGGAAAAGTTAGTCGGGCTGTTTGAGGACGCTCTGAAAAAATATGACCTCGAAAACGATGTTACACTTGCCGGCAGCTTCTGCACCGGCAGGTGCAACCGAGAGGGCGTGACCATATCGGTTGACGACGATGTATATACCGGAATAACGCCCGAGGGGTTCAACAGCTTCTTCGAGGAGAAGGTACTAAAACGGATAAGGGAAGAGAGGGTGTGACGGCATGGACTGCCTGACTCTTAAAAAATCCAACTGCAAAAACTGTTATAAATGCATACGCCATTGCCCGGTGAAGTCTATTCGCTTCTCGGGCAATCAGGCATATATTATCGGCAACGAATGTATCCTCTGCGGACAGTGCTTTGTCGTGTGCCCGCAGGATGCAAAGCAGATAGTTGACGAGACCGAGAAGGTAAAAGTCCTGCTCCAGGGCAGCGACCCGGTCATCGTCAGCCTCGCCCCGTCCTTTATAGCGAACTATGAGGGCGTGGGCATAAACGCTATGCGCGACGCGATAAAAAAGCTCGGCTTTTTCGACGCCGAGGAGACCGCCGTCGGCGCAACAATAGTCAAGACAGAATATGAGCACATGGTAGACAGCGACACGAGAGATATTATAATCTCCTCCTGCTGCCACTCCGTCAACCTGCTCATTCAAAAATATTTTCCGGCGGAGCTGCCGTATCTCGCAAATGTGCTCTCCCCCATGCAGGCTCACTGCAAGGACATAAAGCGCAGATATCCGAACGCAAAGACCGTTTTTGTCGGCCCCTGCGTTGCCAAAAAGGATGAGGCGCAATACTACGAGGGCATAGTTGACGCGGTTCTGACCTTTGACGAGCTGACAAGCTGGTTTAAATCGGCGGGCGTTGAGCTTAACCGCGAGACGGACGCCGACGAGCACAGCCGCGCGCGCTTTTTCCCGACGACCGGCGGCATACTCAAGACCATGGCGCAGGATAATCCGAAATACACCTATATGGCGATAGACGGCGTCGAGAACTGCATGGCCGCGCTCAAGGATATTGAGGACGGCAAGATACATAACTGCTTTATCGAGATGTCCGCCTGCTCCGGCAGCTGCATAGGCGGCCCGGTAATGGAGAAATTCCACCGCGCGCCCGTCAAGGACTACATGGCGGTAGCTCGGTTCGCGGGCAAAAAAGACTTTGAGGTCGAGCAGCCCGACAGCTACGCGCTGCAGAAGAACTTCACCGTCATCGAGCGCAAGCTTCAGCCCCCGTCGGAGGCCGAAATAACCGAGATTCTTCACCGCATGGGCAAGACAAAGCCCTCGGACGAGCTCAACTGCGGCTCCTGCGGCTACAACACCTGCCGCGAAAAGGCTATAGCGATATATCACGGCAAGGCCGAGATATCCATGTGCCTGCCCTATCTCAAGGACAAGGCCGAGAGCTTTTCGGACAACATCGTGCGCAACACTCCGAACGGACTTATTCTCCTCAATGAAAAGCTTGAGGTTCAGCAGATAAACAAAGCTGCGCTCAAAATCATGAATCTCCGCTCACCCTCCGATATTCTCGGAGACGGCGTTGTGCGCGTGCTCGACCCGCAGGATTTTCTCACCGTTCTTCAGACGGGCAGAAATATACACGACAAGCCCATGTACCTCGCCGAATACGACAAGTATGTTGAAGAAACCATAATATACGATAAGGAATACCGCCTGCTCATCTGCATAATGCGCGACGTTACGCAGGAGGAGACGGTGCGCGAGCAGAAAGAAAATATCAGCCGCCAGACCGTCGAAATAGCCGACAAGGTCGTTGACAAGCAGATGCGCATCGTTCAGGAGATTGCGTCCCTGCTCGGCGAGACCGCGGCGGAAACCAAGATAGCGCTATCCAAGCTCAAGGAGTCGATCAGCAATGAATAACCTCTGCGCCGAGATAGGCTGGAAGAGTATAAACCACGAGGGCGAACAGCTCTGCGGCGACCACGTTGACATAATTGAACAGGACGAAAATTCAACTGTCATCGTGCTCGCGGACGGGCTCGGAAGCGGCGTAAAAGCCAGCATTCTCTCCACCCTCACCTCAAAAATAATATCGACCATGATGGCCGAGGGTCTGCCGCTCGAGGAGTGCGTGTCAACCATAGCCGCAACGCTGCCGATATGCTCGGTGCGCGGAGTCGCCTATTCGACCTTCACCATCATACATCTCATAAACAACGAAACTGCCGAGATAATACAGTACGACAATCCGCACGTTATAATGATACGCGACTGCGAACCGTTCGAATATACGGAGACGGAGCTCAGCATCGGCGGAAAGAGCATTTTCAAGTCGCAGATAAAGCTGCAGGAGGGTGATGTTTTCGTTGCGATGAGCGACGGCTGCCCGCACGCGGGAATCGGAACGGCTTTCAACTTCGGCTGGAAGCGCGACGATATCGCGGACTTCATGTCCTCTCTCGTGCCTGTCGGCTACACGGCGAAAACGCTCTCCACCATGCTCATTGACGAATGCAACAAGCTCTACGGCAGTCATCCCGGAGACGACGCGACGGCGTGCGTAGTCAAAATACGCAAGCGCGAGCCGATGAATCTGCTCTTCGGCCCGCCGCGCAATCCCGACGACTGCGACCGCATGATGTCGCTGTTCTTCTCTAAGGAGGGCAAGCACATCATCTGCGGCGGCACTACCTCCTCAATCGCCGCAAAATATCTCGGCAAACCGCTCAAGGCGAGTCTCAATTTTGAGCAGAGCGACGTTCCGCCCATAGCGGAGATCGAGGGAGTCGATTTGGTGACAGAGGGCGTCATAACGATAAACAAGGTCATCGAATATGCCAAAGACGCTTTGGGCAAAAACGAGCTGTATGAGGAATGGGGCTTCAAGCGCGACGGCGCTTCGCTCATATGCCGAATGCTGTTCGAGGAGGCTACCGACATCAACTTCTATGTCGGCAGAGCCGTCAACCCGGCTCATCAGAATCCCGATCTGCCCATAAACTTCAATATAAAGATGAACCTTGTCAAGGAGCTCTGCGCCTGTCTCAAGGAGATGGGCAAGAGGGTCAAGGTCAGCTATTTCTAAGGGGGATATCAATGAGAAAATTCGACACTAAGGTACAGTACCTTAAATATAAAGTCCTGCGCGAGGTTGCAAGGCTTGCATGGAACGGCACCCTGCTCGAGAATCTTTTCGAGATACCTAAGACCATCGTTCCCGGCAACACGCCGACCATGCGCTGCTGCGTTTACAAGGAAAGAGCGATACTTAACGAGCGAGTCAAGATAGCTATCGGCAGCACGCCGAACACCATTGAGGTTATCGACATCGCCTGCGACGAGTGCCCCATGGGCGGCTACGAGGTCACCAACGCCTGCCGCGGCTGCCTTGCGCACCGCTGCGAGGACGTCTGCCGCTTCGGCGCGCTCTCCTTTGACCGCGATCATGTGGCGCACATAGACAAGACAAAGTGCAAGGAGTGCGGCGCGTGCTCCAAGGTCTGCCCCTACACCGCGATAATAAACCGCAAGCGCCCCTGCGAGATGGCGTGCAAAATCAAGGCCATAAGCATGAACGAGAACAAGGCGGCTGCGATAAACTACGACAAGTGCATATCCTGCGGCGCGTGCGTCTATCAGTGCCCGTTCGGCGCGATAACGGACAAGTCATATATGATCGACGTTATCGACATAATCAAAAAGAGCGAGAACAACACGAAATACAAAGTATTCGCGGTTGTCGCGCCCTCGATTTCGAGCCAGTTCACATATGCGAAGCTCGGCCAGGTCATAAAGGGACTCAAGGAGCTCGGCTTCCACACGGTTATCGAGGCCGCTCTGGGCGCGGACATGGTCGCCTACGCCGAGTCCGAGGAGCTCTCCGAAAAGGGCTTCCTGACAAGCTCATGCTGTCCCGCATTCGTAAATTACATTGAAAAGTCGTTCCCCGATTTGAAGCCGTTTATCTCCCACAATCTCTCCCCCATGGCGACAATCTCCAAGTATATCAAGGAGCACGAGGCGCCCTGCAAGGTAGTGTTCATAGGTCCCTGCACAGCCAAAAAGGCCGAGGTTCAAAAGGACGAGGTCAAGCCCTATGTTGACGCTGCGATGACCTTTGAAGAGCTCCAGGCGCTGTTTGACAGCAAGGACATAGACATAATGACGCTCTCCGAGGATGTGCTCGACAATGCCTCCTATTTCGGCAGAATCTTCGCCCGCTGCGGCGGTCTTGCCGACGCGGTGGCGCAGGGTCTCAAGGAACACGGCATAGAGGACTTCGACCTCAAGGCCTGCTCCTGCGACGGAATCGAGGCGTGCCGCGCGGCTCTGCTCAGAAAGAGCAAGGGTATGCTCGACGCAAACTTCATAGAGGGTATGGCGTGCACCGGCGGCTGCATAGGCGGCGCGGGCTGCCTGACCCACGGCGAAAAGAACAAAAAAGAGGTCGACAAATACGGCATGGAGGCTCACGAAAAGACCATAAGCGACGCAATATCGATACTCAACAAATAACAGTTGCCCCGTTCGACATAGCGGGGGCCGCTTATATGCGCTTATATGAATGATATGTAAACTGCGGCGCGGATTTGTTGACACCGCCGCCGCAAGAGACTAAAATATAGTAAACTAAACTGAAAACAGGTGAAAAATATGGACGAAGTGAGAATTCTCGAAATCAAGCAGAGTGTTTTCAAAAACAACGACGAGCAGGCGGACAAGCTGCGCCGCGAGCTCAAGGAGAAGGGCGTATTTCTGCTCAACCTCATGTCCTCGCCCGGAGCCGGCAAGACGACAACTCTCAAGGCGACTATTGCCGCGCTGAAGGACAAGGTCAAGATAGGCGTTATGGAGGCCGATATTGACAGCGACGTTGACGCAAAGAGAATAGCCGAGACGGGAGTCAAGGCGATTCAGCTGCACACCGGCGGAATGTGCCACCTCGACGCGGAAATGACAAGGCAGGGGCTCGACGGACTCGAGACAGGCGATGTTGAGCTTGCGATTCTCGAAAATGTCGGCAACCTTGTCTGTCCGGCGGAGTTCGACACGGGCGCAGTCAAAAATGCGATGATACTCTCCGTGCCCGAGGGCGACGACAAGCCGCTCAAGTACCCGCTGATGTTCTCGATTTGCGATGTCGTGCTCATCAACAAAATCGACGTTCTCCCCTATTTCGACTTCGACGTTGAGAAGTGTAAGGAGTATATAAAGCGCCGCAACCCGAACGCCAAGGTGTTTATGGTCTGCGCCAAGACGGGCGAAGGCATTGACGAATGGGCGCAGTGGCTCTTGAGTGAAGTCAGAAGCTGGAAAGACGAGAAATAAAGAGCGTGAGACAGCCGAAAAGCTGAAAGTTCAACGCAAAAACCTCCGAAGCCGCAGTCCGGTTTCGGAGGTTTTATTTGCCGTCGATTTATATATTATTCTTTCACAAAGCTTTCGAGCGTATCTTCCACGCGCACGCACGCCTGCTCGAGGCGCTCGCGGTCATGGTGTCCGCTCGTTATGAGCAGGCACTGCGAGCCTATCGCCTTTGCAACATCGCAGTCGTGCAGAAGGTCGCCGATAACAACGGCCTTTGACGCATCGACCCCGTGCGTTTCAATGAACTTTTCCGCGCGCTCAACCTTGCTCCCGGCAAGGAGGTTGTCTGCACCGAGGACGGAGTCAAAATAGCCGTCTATGCCGTATTTTTTCAAGAGCCGTTCAAGCTGGCTTTGCTCGCTTGATGAGAGCACGACCTGCGGAATGCCGAGGCGGCGCGCCTCTTCAAGCGCCTCCGGCACAAAGCGGGTCAATCCGGAGCTTTTGACATGGGCTTCGTAGCCCTGCTGGAACTCGACGAGGATAGCCTCGTAGTCCTCGTTTTCGAGGTCGAGCACCTGCTCATAGAAATGACGGATAGGCACGTCTATATATTCACGGTACTCATCGAGAGATATCGGATTTTTTCCGCGGCGGGCAAGCATATCGTTGACCGAGCCGAGCGCCGCGCCGACGTCATCAAGCAGTGTACCGTTAAAATCCCAGATAATAAGCGAATAATTTTTCATAACTTCTCCAAACTTCAAAAAATAATTGCTAAAGCTTTGATATAGGAGTATAATACTCACGATAAAAAAAGAAAGAGTGGGACAGATGAGAGAATATCTTTTTGAAATGCACGCACACACCTCGCAGACAAGCCGCTGCGGCGAGGTACCTGCCGAGCAGGTAGTAAGCACTTTCAAGGGACTCGGCTACGACGGAATAGTCATAACCGACCATATGCACACGGGAACAATGGAAAAGATAGCGTCCGAGCCGTGGGAAAAGAAAGCGGATCATTTCTTTGAGGGCTACAGAGCCGCAAAGGCGCTCGAGACCGAGGACTTCACGGTTCTTTTAGGCATGGAGCTTAGATTCCTCGAAAACGACAATGATTATCTCGTCTACGGATTCAACGAGGACTTCGTTTACTCGCACCCCGACCTCGACAAAATACCGTGTCTCGAGGACTTCAGACCGATAGCGGACGAGAACAACCTAATTGTTTTTCAGGCGCACCCGTTCAGAGTGGGCATGACCGTCACCGACGACGAGCTTCTCGACGGAATCGAGATATATAACGCCCATCCCGGCCACGAATCAAACAACGAAATTGCCGAAGCGTGGGCGAAAAAGTACAGCCATTTGCGCGTCACATCCGGTTCGGACTTCCACGGCGACTTGAATGTTCATCCCGGCGGACTGTTCTTCCCCGAGCGTCCCGCCTGCCCGCACTGCCTCCAAAAGCTGCTCAGAGACCGCAGATACAGGCTTCGCACGGACAAGGTTACCGAATAAACATATTTCAAAGCACTGCCCGGCTTTCGTCAGGCAGTGCTTTTTACTTTTTTTATTTTCTTGCCGCTTCGCGCTCGGCTCTGCCCTTATGGAATTCGGAGAACTGAGGCACGACAAACTTAATAGCCTTGGGAACGATCTCAAACACAGCATCGTTGACATACTCGCACTCGCCGTCGATATTGACCGCTGCAGGAACATCGCTATGTATTTCAAGGCGGCTGCCGTTGATATACTTGGTCATCGGCAGGCCGAGATGCTGACCCTTCTTGTACTTCTGGAGCAGCGGAGCCAGGCGCAGGCGGCCTCTGTCCAGACGGACGATAACGAAGTCAAGCTTGCCGTCATCGGGCCATGCAAGCGGAGCGGCCATAAATCCGCCGCCGTACCAGCGGGAATTTCCCGCGACGCAGAACAGAACGTTGTCTTCGAAGGGCTCGTTATCATCGATTTTTATAGTAAAATTATGACCGAGCTTCTTGAACAGCGCCTCAATTGCCGCGAGGAAGTAAGCCATTTCGCCGTTGACGAGCGGAAGCTTCTTGAACGAAGACTGCTTCGCGCAGACCTCGGCGTCCATGCCCATTGAGCACTGGTTGATAGCTATCTTGTCGCCGCACTTGACAACATCGAGCTCAACAGGAATACCCGTGACCTGAGCCTCAACATTGCAGAACTGCTCCTTTGTGCCGAACAGACGAATAAAATCGTTGCCCGAGCCCATGGGGATGACCGCTACTTCGCAGTTGGGGTTTCCGAAAACGCCGTTGACCACTTCGTAGAGTGTTCCGTCGCCGCCGCAAGCATAGAAGCGGAGCGCCTCACCGGACTTCGCGCGCTCGGCGCAATAGTTCTGTGCGTCTCCCTGACATTTTGTGACATAGATCTCATAGTCGAGACCGTTTTTGCCGCAATAGTCCTCTATCTGCGGGCGGATAATACTCTCGGAATTACCCTTTTTACCTGCTGCCGGATTGATAAGGAAAATATGTTTCACAAATAATACCTCCTGTTTACCTCTTTCGCCTTATCTAAAATACATAAATAACTGACATTTAATCATGCCGTTATATAATTTTCTGCGTTTGTCAGCCTTGCGCCCAAACTCCTGCTCAAAGGTATCGCACGGAGTTATGATGCTGTAGGACCAGCCGTGGCGGCGCTCAAACACGCGGCCCATATCGCGGTAAAGCGCGTTTGCCTGCTCGATATCGAGCATACGCTCGCCGTAGGGCGGGTTGCATATCAGAGTTCCGCGTTCGGTCTGCGGAACGAAGTTTTTCAGTTCACAGCAGCGCACGCTGACGAGGTCGTCAACGCCGGCAGCTTCGGCATTTGCGGCGGTCAGAGCCGCAGCCTCACGGCTGATATCGGAGCCGTAAGCAAAGAAGTCATGAGCCTCGCGCTCAAGGTCGCGCGCACGCTCGCGCTCGGTATACCACACATCGCGCGAAATATTGCTCCAGCGCTCGGCGGCGAAGTTTCGGTTGACTCCGGGGGCGATATTGCGCGCCATCATCGCGCCCTCGATAAGTATCGTGCCCGAGCCGCACATGGGGTCATAGAGCGAATGATACGGGCGCAGACGCGAGAACCAGCACAGCGACGCCGCCAGAGTCTCCTTTATCGGAGCGTCGTTTGCGTTTTGGCGGTATCCCCTCTTATGGAGTCCCGCGCCCGAGGTGTCGAGCATAAGAGAAACTTTATTTTTCATAATCGAGAACTGAATCTGATAGACAGGTCCGCTCTCTTCAAACCATTCAATGGAATATTTCTGTTTAAGGCGTTCGACGACGGCCTTTTTGATTATCGCCTGGCAGTCGCGCACGCTGAAAAGGTCGGAATCGATAGAATAGCCCTTGACGGGGAACGCATCGTCTGCGCCTATCCACTGCTCCCACGGGAGTGCTCGCGTGCCCTGAAACAGCTCCTCGAAGCTATGTGCCTCAAATGAGCCTAAAAGCACGAGCACACGCTCGGAAAAGCGCGAGCAGATATTTGCGCGGGCAAGAATATTTTCGTCGCCGCTAAAAAGCACGCGGCCGTTTTCGGCGCGGACATCCGCCGCCTCCATATTTCTGAGCTCTTCGGCTATCGGCGCCTCAAGACCCAGCAGACAGGGTACTGCGAAATTTATATCCATCAAAACTACCTTTCGGCTTTACATAGAACAAGGGACGCACCAGGGCGCGCCCCTTGTAGAAAAGCAAATTTCAAATCATTCGGCGCTTGGCTCAAGCATTCCGTAGCCGCCGTCGGTACGGCAATAAACTACGCTGACAAGGCCCGTTGCCTCATTTGTAAACATATAGAACTCATGGCCGAGCATATTCATCTGAAGAATAGCCTCATCGACCGTCTGCGGTTTTACGGCAACGCTCTTTGTTCTGACGAGATCGTATTCCTTCTCGTCGGCAACATCCGCGCCGTCGTTAAGCGCATCGAATGAAGCGGAACGCAGACGCTTTTCAAGCTTTGTTTTGTTCTTACGAATCTGGCGAACGAGCGAATCGACGCATTTGTCAAGCGCATCGTTCATATTTTCCGCCCGCTCCTGCGCACGGAATATCATACCGTTGTTGATAACGGTTATTTCAACTGTCTGACCCGACTTTTCGACGGTGGCAGTAATTTTGGCCTCCGCCTCATCGCCGAAGAAACGCTCTACCTTGGCAAGCTTTTTCTCCGCTCTCTCTTTGAATGATTCTCTCGGCGAACACTTGCGTCCAGTAATAACTATTTTCATAATGTCAGCCCCTTAGAATTATTAGAGACTTTTGTCTCTGGACATATTGTAGCACATATGACTAAAAAAATAAAGAGCAAAGAGCCGCTTTTCTAAAAAATTTACAATATTCTTCAATAAAGCAAGATATCAGACAATAACGGTCACATGGCGGGTCACGTGACAGCCGATATTGACGGCTACGGGAAGTCCGGCTATATGCGTGGGCGCAAATTCGACGGCGGCGCTGAGAGCCGTGGTCTTTCCGCCGAAGCCCTGCGGACCTATTCCGAGAGCGTTCGCTTTTTCGAGTATGTCAGACTCCACAGATGCATAGTATTCATCGGCGTTGGGCTCGCTGACAGGGCGGCAGAGCGCCTTTTTGGCGAGCAGCGCGCACTGCTCGAAATCTCCGCCTATGCCGACTCCTATAACCATCGGCGGGCAGGGGTTGCTCCCCGCACGGCGAACGACATCGACAACATAGTCTATAATATCCTCGCGCGATGCGGAGGGGGTAAACATTTTCAGTGCGCTCATATTTTCGCTGCCGAAGCCCTTGGGCGCGACGGTAAGCTCAACCTTATCGCCCTCGACAAGCTCTATATGCAGAACCGCGGGGGTATTGTCGCCGGTATTTACGCGCCTCAGCGGGTCGGCAACCACAGACTTTCTGAGATAGCCCTCGGTGTAGCCCTTGGCGACTCCTGCGTTGACGGCAGACGAAAAGCTGCCGCCGACAAAACGGACATCCTGACCGACTTTTGCGAATATAACCGCCATACCGGTATCCTGACATATGGGGATATCAAGTTCCTTTGCGGCGCAGAGATTATCGCACAGGCGGCACATTATATCCTTTGGCACGCTATCCGTTTCATTTTCGGCGCTGTTTTTTATAAGCTCGGCAAGGTCGTCCGGCAAAAATTTATTGGCTTTTATACACGCGCCGCTTACAGCCTCGGTTATGAGGGCGACATCTATCTCACGCATCGCGTTTATCCTCCATAAGAACCTCTCCGTTGCCGATAACGAGAAGCGGCTTTGCAAAGAGGGTCAGCGGGTCGGAATCGAACAGGCACATATCCGCATCCTTGCCGACTTCGAGCGAGCCGACGCGGTCGGCTATTCCGCACATCTCGGCGGGATTTATGGTTATTGCCCTCAAAGCCTCGTCATGCTCCATGCCCTCGCGCACGGCAAGACCCGCGCACAGCGGCAGATACTGAATCGGGATAACTGGGTGGTCTGTGACTATCGCGGTCTTTACGCCCGCCTTGCTCATCACGCCCGGGGTCGCGGGAGTGGAGTCCTTGAGCTCGGGCTTGCAGCGGTCGCTGATAAGAGGGCCGCTGAACGCCTTGACTCCCGCTTTAGCGAGTCTGTCCGCGATAAGATGACCCTGGGTGCAGTGAACCACGCAGTAATCAAGGCCGAACTCCTCGGCGATACGCACGGCGGTGAAGATATCGTCGGCGCGGTGGGCATGAATATGCATCTGCATATGCTCCTCAAACAGCGGAGCGAGAGCGTCAAGCTTTGCGTCAAAATCGCGGCTTTCCTTATCTTTATTTATGTATTCGCGCGTCTTTGCAAGCTGTTCTCTGATTATCGCGGCAGTAGCCATTCTCGTGCTCGGCGCCATCTTCTTCTCGTTATATACGGTCTTGGGATTCTCGCCGAGGGCGAACTTCATCGCGGCTGGAGCCTTGACAATCATATCGTCCACGCAGACACCGTAGGTCTTCATCGCCGCTATCTGTCCGGCTATCGGATTTGCGCTGCCGGGGCAGGTCAGAACGCAGGTAACGCCCGCTTCTCTCGCCTCTTCAAAGCATCTGTCGAGCGCGTTGACGGCATCGAGCGCCCTGAGATTCGGCGTGACCGGGTCGGTCATCTCGTTGCAGTCCTCGCCCTCAAAGGTCAGGGAATCCTCGCTGATGCCGATATGGGTATGGGCATCTATAAATCCGGGATAGAGTGCCGCACCCTTTGCGTCATACGCCTCGCCCTGCGGGCAGTCCTTCATGTCGCCCAGAGAGATTATTTTTTCATCGAACTCGATATATCCGTTTTCAACAGTACCGCTCGTCACCGTATGTATAACGGCATTTTTGATAATCACAAGATCGCTCCTTTTTCTTAAATCAAAAAAGCGGGCTGAACGCCCGCCTTGGTGCTTTTACTGCCTGCCGCCGCGCCTCGAATAACCTCCGCTGCGCTTTGAATCGGAAGATTTCTTAAGATCTGTCATTTTTTCGTCGCTGACCTGCTTGAACTTCGCCATCATATCCTCGAAGGACTGGTTGCCGGACGGCTCCTGATTGACGGCTTCAACGGGTCTGCCCTGCTGGGGAGCTCTGCGCTGACCGGAGGACTGCTGGCGCGGTTTGCCCTGCTGACCCTGCCTGTCGCCCGAGGGACGCGGTCTGCGCTGGGGACGGTCATCGCCGCCGTCCGAATTAAGCTTCTTTATCGAAAGGGCTATCTTGCCTTCGGGACTTATGGAAATGACCTTCGCCGTAACTTCTTGGTTGAGCTGCAAATGCTCCTTGATATCCTTGACATAAGATGTTGAAACCTCGGAAATATGGATCATACCCGTTTTTCCGCCCTCAAGTTCAACGAATGCACCAAAATCGGTAAGACCGGTCACCTTACCCTTAACAACACTTCCCTGCTCGATCTGCATAATAGTACGCTGCTCTCCTTCTTTACTTGTCCGCCGACTGCTGTTCGTTGTAATATACCCTTTCATCCGGGAAAACATAGCCGAGCTCGCGTCTGGCTATCTGTTCGACATAATCATCGAGATCCGAACTCTTGACAAGCTTTTCAAGCTCCTCGTTCTCGGCCTTCTTGTCCGAGAGCTGGCTGTTGAGCTGAGCAATGTACTTCTCCTGAGATTTAATGTCGGACTGCATGACTATAAAGGTTATAAGGAAATAACACACTGCGACCGCGAACGCAATCATCAGTATGGTACTATGCCTTTTCTTTAGCCTGCGCTTTTTTTCCGACATTCTTCCGTTTCCCTTTGACCTTCGGTTTTCTTGCTTCGGGGCATATTTGCCTATTCAAAGTATACAACATATCGCGCCCCTTTTTCAAGGGGTAATTCATATTTTTTTCATTTTTATTTGACATTATTTCGTCTTTTTCTTTATCGGGCGATATTTTCTTCGGTATTTTTTCTTTTAAAGCGCAAAGCCGTTTTATTAATGCCGACTTAATCCGCAGCAAGGCTGATGAGACAAGAAGGCCCAAATGCTTTGCCGCCGCGCCGAGACTAAGGCGTTCGGCAATCCAGCCGAGCAGCTGAGCCGTAAGAATATACAGCAGAGTGCGCCCGTCGTTGAGCACGAGAACGAAGCAGAACGAAGCGAACGCACAGACGATTGAATAGATTATATCGGTCACGAATACCGTCCTGCGCCCGCCCGGCAAAACGGCACGGACTAAGCAGACCGCGTCATAGAACACGCCGAGCAAAAAGCCTATGCCCAGCGAATGTAAAAAGACGGAAATCTGACCGTCGAGCCCTTGGATATACTCCATCAGCGGAACACGCGGCTGAAGAAGCCGCCTTTTTCGGGTCGGTCGTCCGAATATGTCAGCGAGCCGACGGTTCCCTCGACGCTGAGCTCGCCGCTGTCGACATTGAGATTAATTATATGCAGGTCGCTGCCGCGCACGGTCAGCTCCCCCATCCCTGTGAATATCACGACCGTCTGCTCGTCAAAGCTGTCCACATCGGACACGCCGGATACCGTCAAACGGTTTCTGTTTTCCATTATAAGATTGTGGGGCAGAGCCTGAGCTTTGTTTTCTTCCGTCATAAATAAAACCTCCCGTCCGTTAATAATACGGCGGAAGGCTTCGGATTATGACCGATTCACAGAATTTCGTACATCGCGGCGGCGTCCTCTTTGCGGACGGTCTCGGCAACGGTGAGAACACGCGCACGGGTCACGTTCTGACCCATGGATATCTCAATGACATCGCCGACCTTAACATCGTAAGAGGCGCGGGCAATTTTGCCGTTTACCGTGACATGCTTTGCGTCGCAGACCTCGTTTGCGACGGTGCGGCGCTTTATCAGGCGCGACACTTTAAGATATTTATCAAGTCTCATAACTTTTCGCGGCAAAGGCCGCATCCTTTCGAAGCATTAAAAAAATCAGGGGCATTTCTGCCCCTGAAAAGCCAGCAAAATTATTTTGCAACCTTGTCCTTAAGGCCCTTGCCTGCCTTGAAAGCGGGAACCTTGCAAGCGGGAACGTCGATGGTCTCGCCGGTTCTGGGGTTACGGGCAGTCTTAGCTGCGCGCTCTCTGACCTCGAAGGTGCCGAAGCCTGCGATCTGGATCTTGTCGCCTGCCGCAAGAGCGTCGCCGACACAAGCGATAACAGCGTTGACAGCCTTCTCGGCGGTCTTCTTCTCAAGTCCCTCTTTTGCCGCAACAGCAGCGATAAACTCAGTCTTATTCATTTACATTTTTCTCCTTTTGTTTTATTTTTTCTTTTATTTTTATGAAATGTCCGTTGGACACAGTCATAATTACCGTTTTGTACTCTCCGCCTTGGCCTCGTCCCAAAGCTCGTCGAGCTTTTCGAGAGACGCCGACTCCATGTCTATACCGCGCTCGCGCGCAAGCTGTTCGACACGGACAAAGCGGGCTATGAACTTATCGGAAGCTGCGGTAAGCGCCTCCTCTGCGTCGCACTTTACAAAGCGCGAGACGTTGACAACGGAGAAGAGCAGATCTCCCAATTCCTCGGCAATATTTTCCTTATCGCCGGAAGCTATAGCCTCGGAGAGTTCCCCGGCCTCCTCAAGCACCTTCTGCTGAGCACCTGAGACATCGTCCCAATCGAAGCCGGCCACAGCCGCCTTCTGCTGAATCTTTGTCGCTCTCATGAGCGCGGGAAGCTCTCTCGGTATACCGAGCATGGGAGCGCTCCCCTTTTTCTGACCCTTTGAGCGGCGCTTTATTGCGTCCCAATTATTGAGCACATCGCCGACACTCGAAACCTCGACCTCGCCGAAAACGTGCGGGTGGCGCTCGATAAGCTTTTTGCAAATGCCGTCGGTGACATCGCCGAAATCGAAGTTGCCCGCCTCCTGCTCCATCTGAGAGTGGAACACCACCTGCATGAGCAGGTCGCCGAGCTCCTCGGTCATAAGCTCCTTATCATCTTTGTTGATGGCCTCTATGACCTCGTAGGTCTCTTCGATAAGATCCTTTTTTATGCTCATATGAGTCTGCTCGGCATCCCACGGGCAGCCGCCCGGAGCGCGAAGCAGACGCATAATCTCAAGAAGATCGTCTATATCATATTTTTCTTTCTTATTAAAGTCTACCATATGATCCCCTGTCCGTTTTTATCCGCGGGAAATATTTTAACCCAAAAGCTTGTATTTTTCAAGTATTTTTGCAATTTTTTTGCCCGCAGGTAAAGATTCTATGTCCTCGCGCACAACTCCCTTGAACACGAGAATGGCTATCGCATAGACCATAACGGCGATTATTATAGCCGCAAGCAGCGCGATATCGGAGCCGTGGCTGACATTTTTAAGTGCGTAGCTGCCGAGCAGACCGTATGCCGCCCACGCCGCGAGTCCGCACATGACGGCGGAGATAAGCGGCTTTATCAGGCCGGACATTATATCTATCCGCACCTTTGTCACCTTTATGACGGCGATAATATTCAGAACGACATTTATGACATAAAACAGCACCGTGCCTAAGACCGCGCCGTTGAAGTTTATGCCCGGTATGCCGACGAGGGCGAAGTTGCAGATTATCTTGACAACAGCAGAGACGAGCATCGTTTTTACGGGGATATCGGTTCTGCCGACCGCCTGAAGCAGGTTGGTAAGCGGAGTCGAAATCGACATAAATGCCGTTGTAAAGCCGAACACGGCGACCATGGGCGCTATCATCGGGATATCCGCAGCCATTCTTCCGCGGCCGTAGATAAGGGTAAGTATCGGCTCGGCGAGCACGCCCATGCCGATTCCGGCGGGCAGAGCTATGAGCATCGATACTCTTATAACGGTATTGACGGCGCTCTTGACCGCAGCTTTGTCCTTCACCGTCCACGCCTCTGCGAGGGCGGGAAGCGCGCTGACTCCGAGGGAGACCGTTATCATCGGAACAAGGTTCTTGAAATCGACGGCGGTGTTATATGCGCCGTAGAGGTAGCTCATGAAGCCCTTGCTGTCCGACAAATTGAGTGTTCCGCTCGCAATATCGGCATCGATACACTGCTTATAGAGATTATATATCGTATCCTGACCGCTCTCTATGGCGTGGAGCAGGCGGTTTTGGATAGTCATGGCGTCGATAAGATTCGTCGCGTTTAAGACAAGCGAGCTTAAAAGAATCGGCACGGCTATTGATACCATGTTCTTGGCTATGTCGTGGTTTGCGGGGGGCTTCGGAGAGTTGACGAGCTCGGTATGAGTTATACCGTCTCCCCTCACCCTGTGGCGGATACCGAGATAGATAAGGCTCAGGAGAGAGCCTAAGGTAACGCCGAGAATCGCTCCGGCGGCCGCCCACGGATATGTTGCGCTGAATGCCTCGGCAAGAGACGAGACCTCCTTGCCGAATACGGTAGCGGTAGAAGAGCCCGCGGCAACTGCGCTGTTATAGACGCTCTCGCCGTAGGACATTATGAGCTTTGCGAAAACAAGACCGATAACAAGCTTGCCCAAAGCCTCGATAACCTGCGATATGGCGGTCGGGATCATGTTGCGCAGACCCTCGTAATATCCTCTGTATGCCGAGACATAGCAGCAGAAGAAGATAGACGGAGCGACAGCTATCATGGCGGGAAGATTCCTGATATCCGAGATGAACGCGGCATAGGGAATCGAGATAATAACCATGAGCAGCGTGCCCGCCGTGCCGACGAGCAGGAATATTTTGCGGGCAGTTTTCAGCGTCATGCGCGCCTCGCGGTAGCGGTTGAGCGCGACATCCTCCGCGACCATGCGGGACACCGCTATCGGCAGACCCGCCATGGAAATAGAATAGATGGGAGTATAAATCGCATAGACCGAGGTGAAATATCCGTATCCCACGAGTCCGAGCATACTGCCCAGCGGCATTTTGAAGCAGAGACCTATCACCTTGACCACAAGGGTCGAGAGAACAAGGATTATCGCGCCGTTCAAGAGCGACTGTTTCTTTCTTTCTGCCAAGGGTAAACCTCCTTGCTGTTCGTTTCTTTCTTAAAAACCGTTCCTAATTATATCGTTTAAGAGCGATATAATCAACAATATAGCGAAAAAATTAACAATTGTTATGCTCTGACCAGATGAGCCCGTTCAATCCATAAACTCCCTGAGAAGCGAGTTTTCGGGGATAACGTCAATGGGCAGGGGCTCAAAGCGCTCGAGGCGCTCTATCATCATCTGAGCCTCGTCGTACCACTCGCTGTCGCTTTTGAGAGAAGCGAGCATAGGCACGGCAAGATCGCGGAACACGCAGGGCTCATAGGCGTGGAGCGAGTCTATCTTTTCGGCGGCAAAGCAGCTGTAGGGGAAGATATATTTGTCCTCGCCGCGCTGGACATTCCCCCAAAGGCCGTATGTCCGCTCGACACTGCTTGCGCGGTGATAGTAATCGCGGACAAGGCGGCGGACAAAGCGCAGGTCGCGCTTCGACATGAGCACATCCCCGTCCTCGTCGGCTATGCGGGACGAGACGCTGACATAGAGCTTCATCAGATTTTCGTCAGGCAGAGGTTCGGTTATAACGGGGTTCAGGCCGTGGATGCCCTCGACTATCAGCACGTCGTCCTTGCCGAGCGTTATAGGCTCGGAAAAGCCGCTTCTTCTGCCGACTGAAAAATCAAAGCGCGGCAGTCTCGTTGTGCCTTTTTTTATGATATCCTCAAGGCATGAATCTATAAGCGCGACATCGAGAGCGTCCACGGCCTCATAGTCGGGATTGCCGTTTTCGTCGAGAATGGCGTCGCGCTGGTCGTTATAGAAATCGTCGAGCGAGACGGTAAAGGTTCTTGCGCCGCGCTCCTCAAGCCGCGAGGCTATGAGCCCGGCGGTAGTCGTCTTTCCGGACGCGCTTGGACCCGCGAGCATGACTATGCGCTTTTCACGGTCCGCGAATATGCGCCCGGCCACTGCGTCGAGCTTATCGGAATACCGCTGCTCCGCCTGAGCGACGAGGGACGCGGGGTCGTTCGACACCATTGAGTTTATCTTAACCAGAGATTTCAATTCATCACCCTATTTATCCGCATTGAGCTGCGAAGCGTTTATTATTTCCGAATAGAACTCCGATATACGTCCCTTGCGCTCCATCAGAGTGTCAAATCGGGCATTATATTCATATGGATATTTGTAATTAAAAATACGCTCGATATAGCTGCTGCCGGGCTTTTTGAGCTTTGTCACGGCTCCCGCACCCGCGGCAAGAACGGTGTGCGTCTCCTCCATCATAAAGACGTTGTACTTGCACTCCGTGCCGGGCTTGCACCAGCCGACATTTTCGAGATTTCCTACGCAGCGGCTCTGACGGTACATATAGTAAGGGATATAGCCGCTGTCAAAGAGGACTCTGTGGGAATAATCTATCATTTTTCCCGCCGTCTCCCCTTCGCTGACCGCATGGCCGTGCTCCTTGAGCGTGGACGCGGATTTGAGTGCGAGGGCATGGACGGTTATATTGGCGGGGGCAAGCGCCGCCACGCCGTCAACGGATTTTTTAAAGCTCTCGAGCGTATCGCCCGGAAGTCCCGCGATAAGATCTACGTTTATATTTTCAAACCCGCTCTCCTTTGCAAGGGCATAGGCAGTGAAGAAATCCGCCGCGGTATGCTTTCTGCCCACCGCCTCAAGCACGGAATCGTTTAGAGTCTGGGTATTTATGCTTATTCTGTCAACCGAGTGGGCGCGCAGCACCTCGAGCTTTTCCCGCGTCACGGTATCGGGTCTGCCGAGTTCTACCGTATATTCGCGCACAGAGGACAAATCGAAGCTGTTTTCTGCGGCAGAGCAAACCTTTTCCAGCTGCTCGGGGCTGAGTATGCCGGGCGTACCGCCGCCGATATAGACGCTCTCGAGCCTGAGTCCGATATCGCCGACAACCTTTCCCGTTATCTCGAGCTCTCTGCACAGGTCGTCAACATAGACAGGCAGCAGCTTCGCGGCGTTCGCATTGGTTATCGAGTGCGAGACAAACGAGCAGTAGCTGCATCTCGACGGGCAGAACGGTATTGCAATATAGAGGCTGAACGAGCGCTCGTCTCCGATGGCTGCTATCTCCCGCTCCGTCTCGGCCACGCTCTGCGCAAGGCGCGTTTTCGGCTCGCTCACAAGGAGCTTTTTCGTGAAATACTCATATGCGCCATTTTCGCCCAAAGAGTCAATGAGCTTGAGCATAAGCTTTGACGGACGCACGCCCGTGAGAATGCCCCAGGGCGGGATATAGCCCGTAACGGCGCTCAGAGCCGAGAAAAGCTCGCGTGCCATAGCGCGTTCGCACTCGTCAATTTCGGGCTCGTCGGTCTTTTGAACCTCGGCGCATCGGGTCTCGGGCTTATCCCCGATATTTACGCACACACGCACGGTGTATTCGCCGGGAGCGCCCTCTAAATATGTTTCGACTTCGGGTCTGCCGCTCTCGGGCAGAGTATCCGAAACCGTTATCTTTTCGTTAGGGAAAAACACGCGGCACAGATTTTCCGTTTCATAATGGAAATCATGCCCGCAGATATATAAAGTCATAGCGTTTCCTCAAAGCTCTCCAACGGGAATCTTTCTCAAATATCTGTTTCTGACACGCTCCTCGGAGAGCGCCGTGGAGCGGTTATGACCGGTATAGACGGTGTATTCGCCCTCGAGCGCCGCTATGCGCTTGAGGCTCTCCACCATCGCCTGCCAGCTGCCGCCCGGGAGATCGGTTCTGCCGACGGTGCGGCAGAAAAGCGTGTCGCCCGAAAACATTACGCGCTCTTTTCTTTCAATATAGCACACGCTGCCGAGAGTGTGGCCGGGGGTGTGGATAGTATGGAGAGTGATATCCCCTATCTTCGCTTCAAAGCCCTCCTCCGCGAGCAGGTCATAGTCGACATACTTCTGTATGCCGCGATCGACATGGGTAGCAAGGCTTATCTCCTCGCACATAAGGCAGGAGCTGTCATAGGGGTGAACGGTTATTTTCGCATCCGGGTAGTCGTCCTTTATATGGGCGACTCCGAGGATATGGTCATAGTGGCCGTGGGTGAGAAGAATATACTTGAGATTCTTCACTTCGTCGCGCAGGACGGCTTTGAGCTCATCTGTGTAATCGCCGGGGTCGACAACTGCCGCCTCGCCGCTGTGCTCGTCTATAACGACATAGCAGTTAGCCTGAACGGGTCCCATGGGCAGGGTGTGTACCTTCATCATTTATCTTTCCTCCAAATGTCCGTATCGAGCACGATGGTAACGGGGCCGTCGTTAGCTATATCGACCGCCATATCCGCGCCGAATATGCCTTTTTCGACGTTCCCGACTCCGTTCGCCGAGAGCTCCGAGCAGAACAGCTCATAGAGCCTGTTTGCTTCGTTGGGCGCGGCGGAGAGAGTAAACGACGGTCTGTTGCCCTTTTTGCAGTCGGCGCAGAGGGTAAACTGCGATATGGCGAGAATTTCGCCGCCGATGTCATTGACACTCAGATTCATTTTGCCGTTTTCGTCCTCAAACACGCGCAGACGCGCTATTTTGCCGGCGAGCAGCGAAGCCTGTTCATCGGTATCTCCCTCGGCAACGCCGAGCAGGACGTTAAAGCCCTTCCCTATCTCACCGACGGTCTTTCCTCCGACGGAAACTTTTGACGACGTGACGCGCTGAACAACAGCTCTCACGGTGATTCCTCCTTGTTATCAGGTGGCTCCTCTCTCGACGCTGAGCACGCCGTCAATGCGTTCAAGCTTCGCGGCGACGCTCTTGAGATGCTCGATTCCCGAGACGGTTATGGTCATGGAGAAAGTGCTTCTGCCATCCTTGAAATTTCTTGTATTTATATCATTTATCATAACGTGCATATTGGCGAGCTGAACGGAGATGTCCGCGAGCATACCGACTCTGTTGAGGCAGGATATCATAAGCGTTGCGCGGAAATCCTCCTTTACGGAGCTGTCCCAATATGCGTTTATCCATCTTTCCTTATCGCCGCAGTTCTCGAGGTCCTTCGGGACATTGCTGCAGGCCCGGGTGTGGATAGACACGCCGTGACCGCGGGTAATAAAGCCGATTATATCGTCGCCCGGAAGCGGATTGCAGCAGCGGGAGAACTTGACAAGGCAGTTGTCTATTCCCTCGACTATGACGCCCTCGCTGCTCTTGACGCGCTTTTTCGGCTGAGTGAGAACTATCTCCGGCGGGGCGGACGCCTTGACTATCTTGTTATACTCGTCCTTTATATGCGGCATCATACGGATAAGCGACACGCCGCCGTAGCCTATGGCCGCATAGAAGTCATCGACCGTATCGAAATGCTGGCGCTCCGCTATGCGCTGGAGGAACACCTTCATCTCATCGTCCGGCAGGCGGATATAGCTGCGCCTGAACTCGCGTTCGACTTCGATTTTGCCCTCCGCGACATTATCCTCGCGGCGCTCCTTCTTGAACCAATTGCGTATTTTGCTTCGCGCTTCGCTCGTCTTGACTATCTTGAGCCAATCCCTGCTCGGCCCCTTGCCGGGCTGGGACGACGTTAAAACTTCGACTATCTCGCCGGTCTTGACCTGATAATCTATAGGCACTATGCGCCCGTCTACCTTTGCGCCGGTCATACGGTTGCCGATAGCCGAGTGAATGGCATAAGCAAAGTCTATAACGGTTGCGCCCACGGGCAGGTTTATGACGTCGCCCTTGGGGGTGAACACAAACACCTCTTCGGGCACGAGATCGCTCTTTATCGTTCTGACGATATCCTCGACATCCTCGGAGTCGCTCTGGCTCTCGAGCATCTGTCGAATCCACGCGAGGCGCTTGTCGAAATTGCCGCTCGCGGCGCCGCCGCCGAGCTTATACTTCCAGTGCGCGGCGATACCGTATTCAGCCGTCTGATGCATTTCCCACGTTCTTATCTGAACCTCAAACGGTATGCCCTCCTTGCCGATAACGGTTGTGTGCAGGGACTGATACATATTCGGCTTGGGGGTCGAGATATAGTCCTTGAATCTGTTTGGAATCGGGCGGAACATATCGTGGATAACGCCGAGGCAGTTATAGCAGTCAATGACCGACTCGACTATTATTCTGACGGCATAGATATCGTAAATTTCATCGAACGTTTTACCGCCGATATACATCTTGCGGTATATTCCGTGGACGCTCTTTATTCTGCCCTCGACCTTGCAGCCGGAGACAAGCGGGTCGATGCGCTCCTTTATCTTCTCGATTATGCTCTCGAGAAACTCCTTGCGCGACGCACTCTGCGAGTTGAGATAATCGTCTATTTCCTTATAGGCGACCGGGTCAAGACAGATAATAGCCCTGTCCTCAAGCTCCTCTTTTATCGCTCTGATACCTAAACGGTGCGCGATGGGGGCATATATTTCGAGAGTTTCAAGGGCTGTCTCGCGGCGCTTTTCCTCGCGGACATAGCCTATCGTTCTCATGTTATGCAGTCTGTCCGCAAGCTTGATGATAATAACGCGGATATCGTTGGACATGGCGAGGAGCATCTTGCGGATATTTTCCGCCTGCGCCTCTGCCTTTGTCTCCGTAGGCACCTTTGCAAGCTTCGTCACGCCGTCTACAAGCTGGGCTATCTCATCGCCGAAATCGCGCTCTATGTCGGCCTTCGTGACATCGGTATCCTCGACCGTATCGTGCAGCAGTGCCGCCGCCACGGACTGGCTGTCCATGCCGAGATCCGCTAATATGCCGGCGACGGCTATCGGGTGGATGATATACGGCTCTCCGGACTGACGCAGCTGATTCTTGTGGTGCTCCTTCGCCGTCTCATAGGCGCGTTTCACCGTCTCGAGCTCGTCGTCGCGGTACATAGTCTTTATTTTTTCATAGAGCTCGTCAAAGCCGTCGTCAAAGGATGAGCTGCCGTCGGTAAAATCCGCCTGACGGTTCATCTTCTTTTCCTCGGTCTCTCCGTTTATTTTTTCTTCCCACGATCTCATTCGATCACCCTCGCATTCTGCCGCTGATTTATAAAAAGCTTCTTATATGCTTCATAAGCTCCGCGTCCTCAAGGTTCACCTTGGGGCTCTGTCCGTTGACAACTATGCTGCCCGCGGGAGAGCGGTTGAGAACGCCCTTTTGCACCATGACCTCGACGGCGCACGCCACGGCGCAGATTCTCTCCGTGTCAAAGCCGGAGCGCAGGCACAGCATCTCGTATTCGGCGCTCCACGAGCCGCGCCGCTTTATCTGAGTATAGACCGCGCCGCAGAGATTTCTCTCCGGCAGGGCGGCTTTAGCCTGCTCCGGGGTCAGCTCCTCGCCGTGCATGACTCGGTCAAAGAGCCTCAAGCCCTCGAGCACCTTCATATCGTCGCTGCCGGACGGGCGCATATTTCTGATATAAACGCCTATGCGGACATTCCCGAGATATTCGTTCCTCTCGAGATTGACGGCAAGGTCAACGGTATCTCCGACATTATAAAAAAACGAGCGTTCCGTCATGCCGAAATACATGGCAAAAATCCGAGTGTCGCCCTTTGCGACGGTTATTCTCATATGCTTGCCGTTGCCCACGGGCGTAAAGCCCTCTATCGTCATGCAGTAGAGCCCGAAAACCGGCTGGGGATTCCCCGCGCCGAACGGCTCAAGGGACGACACCGCGTCGAGAATATCCAAAGATATATGCGCGGGATTGAGCTTTAAATCTATATTCTGAATCTGAAACGGCATTTCGGTATGAAGCGCGTATTCCGTTATCTCGGCTCGGAGCTGCTCTATATCCTCAGCCATTAAGGAAAGTCCCGCAGCCTGAGTGTGACCTCCGAAATGGGTCAGCAGATGCTTTGAATTTTTTATCGCGTCATAGAGCGAGAAGCCCTCTATACTGCGCCCGGAGCCGCGCGCAGTGCCGTCCTCGGTGTTGCGCGAAATTATTATGCACGGCTTCGAGTATTTCTCCTGTATCCTTGCGGCGACAATGCCTATAACTCCCGTGTGCCAATCGTCGCCGTCGACGACTATAACGGGAGCATAGCGAATCTCCGGATGTTCGAACAGCGTCTGCTCAACCTGCGCGAAAATTTCGCTCTCTATCGTCTGGCGGGTTCTGTTGGCTTCGTTTATCTCCTGCGCCAAGCCGTTTGCGGTCTCTGTATCGTCGCTCAAAAGCAGCTCGAGCGCGCGGTTTGCGGAGCCCATTCTGCCCGCCGCATTTATTCGCGGCGAGACTGTAAACGCCACGGACGTAGCGTTGACATACTTATCCCCCGCTCCGGCGACGTCGAGCAGCTCGTTTATGCCGGCGCGCGAGCGGTTGTTTATGCTGCGAAGTCCCGCCTTGACTATCGTGCGGTTTTCGCCAGTAAGCTCGACTACGTCGCTTATTGTTCCTATTGCGGCAAGGTCGGCAAAATCCTCGATAACGGCGGTATCGTCCTCAAGCTCCATAGCGCACGCGAGCTTAAACGCAACGCCCGCTCCGCAAAGCTGCTTAAACGGGCTTGAGCAATCGGCGCGTTGGAGATCGACTATCGCCTCGGCGCGCGGCAGAACATCGGGAACCTTATGGTGGTCGGTTATAACGACCTCCATGCCGAGCTCATATGCGCGCTCCGTCGCGTCGGCGGCGCTGACTCCGTTATCAACGGTAACTATCAGCTGAGTGCCCATATCCTTGAGCCTTTCGACAGCGCCGACGCTAAGGCCGTAGCCCTCGGTCAGCCTGTCCGGGATATACCACAGGACATTCGCGCCCTTTGACTCAAGATATGTATAGAGCAGAGCGGTCGAGGTAACTCCGTCGGCGTCGAAATCGCCGAATATCGCTATGCACTCGAAGTTGTCTATAGCGCGGTTTATGCGCTCGACAGCCTTATCCATATCGGGCAGGTCGAACGGGTCAAGCGTAAAGAACGGCTCGGGGTCGAAGAAATCCTCTATCTCATCGTAGTCGCGGAGTCCGCGTATAACGGCAAGCAGCGCGGCGATAGGATTGAGGCTGTGTTCCTCGGCTATCTGTGCCGCGAGATCCTTGTCATATGAAGCTGCGAGCCATCTTTTACGCATAGGTTTACCATTCCTTTCAATAATAGTTAAGTATAGCATATATATTGCGGTTTTATCAAGTGTTTCGGCAGAAAGTTCGGCTTTTCGGCACGGGGCATAAAAAGAGCAGGCCGGCTGACCGGTCTGCTCCGTGGATCGATATTTGTTGTTTTATGCTTTTGCCGCCGCAGTCTTTCTCGCGGTCAAAATAAGATTCAGCGCAGCTATGAGCGTGAAAGCGATTAGTACGGAATAGAAAACGCTGTAATCGCTCATGATATAGCTCAGCCCACAGAACGCGGTAAGCGGCGGGACAGCCACCAACGCCAACGTGTCGGAAATGATGCCTTTCACGGCGAGCAGCCCGGCTGTTGAAGCAATCGCCGAGAATGCGGCGTAGCACGCCGAGACAACAGCGAACGCACGATTCTTCGCGACGACAGGCAGGACAAAGAGGCACGCGCAGAAGACGAGGGAGAAAACGAGGCCCAAGACGGACGGGGTGCCGCCCCAAATCATGTTCTGAATGTTCAACGCAGTTGCAAGGACAAACGCGGCTGCGGTCGATACGATGCAAATAACTGTTTTCTTCATTTTGGTCACCTCCGGGTGAGTTTGCGGCAGCGCATCTGGGGGAGCGATTTTCAGCCGGGGATATTCTCCGCGCCCATGAGCGTCAAAACTTTTTCCGCGTCGGTCTCGCTTATGCGGAAAATAACCGCAGGGCTGTCAAATCTTTCGCCTTTTAAATATGTCTCGGAAAAGCTGAGATAACAGCCTCCGTCGATGACAAAGCAGGACATAACTCTGCGCTCCGTACCTTCATCATTTTTGAACTGAACATACACGGATTTTTTAAGCTCCTTGCTCGGATACTTATCCTCCTCGGCTGTTGCCGTCATGCCTTTAAGCGCCGAAACGAGCGCTTCAAGGTCGGATTTTTTCAGATCCTTTGTCACATTGCGAATTTCCTTGCCCTGAAAATGCGCCGCAGCGGAATCGACGGAAGATATCAGCGACAAATCGGCTATATCGTCGAGCTTATATTCCTTGTTCATATCGTCCGCGTTTACTGAATAGCTCGGGTACGAATCGGACTCGCCGTCGAGCTTCTTTTCTTCATGCGAGCAGGCAGCGAAAGCCGTCAAAACGAGCAGCGCCGCAAACAGCAGCGAAATTATCTTTTTCATGACATTTTTCTCCTTTTCTGCAAAGCGTTTCAGCCGTGCTTTTGCACGCCGACGGAAAAATTCCGCCGAGCTCGGCTGTCTCCGTTTTTATACCTATGGACATTCATGTTGTTCATAATTATCCTCCGGATAAATACTTTTTTACTAAAAATCAATACAAAACCGGTTAAATCGTCCGAAAAATTCTTTCTTACAATGACATATTATTACATCCGGGCATTATTGTCAATCCTTTTCATAAAAGTTTTTCTTTTAGACACAAAACGGACATAAATGTATATTTCCAAAAAATCGCAAAAGCAAAACTTCCGCAGAGTGCAAATAACATTCTGCGGAAGTTCGGGTTTATTTATTTTTCAAATATCCTGCTCCTCGAACAGGGCGGCTGAACGCCTATAGGCGGCAAAGGTCAGCGTGAGCCAAATTATAACGCCGAACGCGAGGGTGACGAGCTTTGCCGCCAAGAACTGCGGGTCGGGAGTATCGAGCTTGTTTTTAAAGAGCGGCAGCGCATGACAGAGCACAATCTCAACGCCGATAAAGACGAACACGGCAACACTGCCGAGCGCGAACGGCACGCCGATGCGCTTCACATTCTTATAATAGCCCGTAAAAAAGACGATATTGAACACGCCGAAAATCATAAAAAAGAACGCAAAGAGCGTGATATTTATATCGAGGTCGGCGGCGTTGACGGGGGTCATAATTTTAGCGCGCAGGATTGCTGTCGGCACGCAGACCGCTATTTCGAGCAGCTCGAGCAGGCTCGCAAAAATTATGCGGGCGAGCACTGTTTTTCGTTTTTCGACGGGCAGCATCATGGTGAAAAACACATCGTTATTCTCCCTACCGAACTGGCACATGAAAAATATGCCGAGGCAGGTGTAGAACATTATGACGAGATAAGGGTAGTTAGGGATAAAGAGCATGAACGCGAGCGGAATGAACAGGATATTCGTCGGATGAAGAACGAGCTTCAATTCCTTGTTGAGCAGTTCTTTCATTTTGTCTCGTCCTCCCTCTCGATATGCACCATTATATCCTCAAGCCCGGCGGGTGCGGACTCGACGCCTGCGGGCAGCTCGGAATTTCTGACGAGCGCGCTCATGCCGTCCTTTTCGCGGCGAACGCCGATGAGCTCAGCCCCGTTCGGCGCATTATCGGCGGAAAATCGCACTACGCTGTATTTTTGGAGCAGAGTGCAAAGCGGCTCGTTTTCGGCGATGCGTCCCTGCTTTAAATATATTATATTGTCGGCGCAGCGGTCGAGGTCGCTTGTGATATGGGTCGAGCAAAAAACAGTCTTTCCCTCGTCCTGCGCGAGGCTTATGAATATATCGAGCAGCTCATCGCGCGAGACGGGGTCGAGCCCGCTCGTCGGCTCGTCGAGGATGAGCAAATCCGCCGAATGGGAGAGCGCGAGGGCGAGCGAAAACTTTACCTTCATGCCCGCGGAGAGCTCGGAAATACGCTTGCTCTCATCGAGCGAAAAGAGCCGCATATATTTTCCGTAAAGCGAGTCATCCCACTCGGGATAAAAGCGCGAGGTGACTGCCGCCACTGCGGAAAGACGCTTTTGTGCATAGTAATTCACGCCGCCGAGCACAACGCCCAACCGACTCTTTATTTTCATCTCGTTTTCGGCGAAAGGCATTGAAAAGAAACGAATCTCGCCCGCATCGGGATGAACGAAGCCGAGCAGGGATTTTATGGTCGTAGTCTTTCCCGCGCCGTTTCTGCCGATAAAACCCGTTATCTTCCCCTGCTCGAGCGCAAAGCTTACATCGAGGGAAAAATCGCCGTAGCTTTTCTTCAGTCCGCTGACTTCGAGCGCATTCATTCCTCTGCCTCCTCGGGTGTGCGGTGCTGCGCCTCGAACACGGCATCGGCAAAATTCATATAGACATCGTTCTGCACTATCGCTATGCCCTGGTTCTTGTCGGCGAGCATCAAAAGCGTGTCTCCCGGGTTGATGTCGAATATGTCGCGCACACCCTTTGGGATGACTATCTGACCCTTTTCGCCGACCTTCACCGTAGCGACAAATTTGCCCTCCGGCATTTTCATTTTATCCACTCACCTTTCAGGTTTAAAGTTATACTTGTTATACTTTTCCTACCGATTATACTTATACCACTTTTCCGCAAATTTGTAAATACTTTTTGTTACAAACGGTGTAAATATTTTTTGATTTTTGTACTGCGGTACAATAATATTTTTGCTTTAACGGCACCTCAGCACAAAATAAAACAAATTTTAGGAAATACTTCCCAAGATATTGATTTATCTTTTTTATTGTGTTAATCTTACGGCAGAGCAATAAATTATGCACAAGCTACAAAAACATCACGAAAGGGCTGAAATTTATGAGTAAAAAAGCAAATCCTTATGAAAACTTTCTGAGCGTGCTTGACAGCGCGGCTGCGCTTGACGGCATTGACAAGAACGACTATGCGTCGTTCCGTTATCCCGAGCAGGAGCTGAAGGTCAACTTCCCCGTCCGCATGGATAACGGCGACCTGAAAATGTTCACAGGCTACCGCATTCAGCATTCGAGCACACGCGGTCCGTGCAAGGGCGGCATAAGATTTCATCCCAACGTCGATATGGACGAAGTCCGCGCACTCTCCGCTTGGATGACCATAAAGTGCGCCGTTGCCAACATCCCCTACGGCGGCGCAAAGGGCGGCATAACCTGCGACCCGTCGCAGATGTCCAAGGGCGAGCTTGAGAGAATGACCAGACGCTACGCGGCAATGATAGCGCCGATAATCGGCCCTCACAAGGATATCCCCGCTCCCGACGTCAACACCAACGCCGAAGTAATGGGCTGGATAATGGATACATATTCCATGAAGTACGGCTATCCTATCACGGGCGTCGTCACCGGCAAGGCGTTTGAAATAGGCGGCTCTCTGGGCAGACCCGAGGCTACCGGACGCGGCGTCATGCTCTGCTGCCGCGCACTGACAGAGAAGCTCGGACTTGACATAAAGGACTGCACCTTTGCAATTCAGGGCTTCGGCAACGTCGGCTCGACCGCCGCTTACCTCATAGCCGACCTCGGCGCAAAGGTCGTCGCTATAAGCGACCACACCGCGGCATACTACTGCGCAGACGGTCTCGATGTTCACGATATGCTCAAATATGCGGCGGGCAACGGCCGCGTGCTCCAGGGCTATAAGGCCGACGGCGCAACCGAGATAAATAAAGAGGATCTTCTTTACATCGACGCAGACTTCCTTGTTCCCGCAGCACTCGAGGGTCAGATAACCGAGGACAACGCCGACATGATAAAGGCGAAATACATCGTCGAGGGCGCAAACGGCCCGACAAGCTACGAGGCGGATCAGATTCTCAACGCCAAGGGCAAGATAATCGTCCCCGACATTCTCGCAAACGCAGGCGGCGTTATCGTCTCCTACTTCGAGTGGGTGCAGAATCTGCAGTCTCTCTCCTGGTCGCTTGACGAGGTCAACGGCAAGCTTGCCGACATCCTCCTCAAGGCGTTCGACGAGGTCTATGCTCTCGCCGATGAGCGCAAATATTCGATGAGAACCGCCGCTTATATCATAGCACTGCGCAGACTTGTCAAAACCAAGAAGATAAGAGGTATCTTCCCGTAAGCTTTGCAACATCATACGGAGCCGTGTCAAAAAAGGCGCGGCTCCTATCTTTTTTACGACATATCAAATAAAAATGTTGTAATCCGGAAGAATATAGTGTATAATTTTTTGTGACAAAGATACTGCAAAATTAGGGTTTTTGACAGCGGTCACGCCCTATTATATAAAAAGGAGTTGTTATCAATGGATAAGTATCTCATTATTAACGCAGACGATTTCGGAATGTGCAGGTCGGCAAACCTCGCCGTCATGGATCTGCTCAAGTCCGGCTCAATCACCTCTTCGACTATCATGGCTCCCTGCGCGTGGGCATATGAGGCGTGCCAGTTCGCAAAGAATAATCCGCAGTTCGCCATCGGCGTGCATCTGACCTTCACGAGCGAATGGGCTACATATCGCTGGGCGCCCGTCGGTACAAGCAACACCGACAGCCTGCGTGACGAGCTCGGCTTCATGTATCACGAGAGCATCGACGTTGAGAAAAATGTCGACATAAAGGAAGTCGCCGCGGAAATCCATGCTCAGGTAAAGCGTCTCAAGGCGATGGGACTTACCCCCTCTCATATGGACAACCACATGGGTTCGCTCTACGGCATCGAGGCAGGCCGCTTCGAGCTGCTTCAGCTCGCTCTCGGCATAGCCGGCGAATACGGGCTTCCGTTCCGCTTCCCCGGCACCTTCACCGACGCCCAGATGAACAACACCATGCTCGACATAAAGATTGACAAGGAGCAGATTCTCGGCCTTGTCGGTCAGTTCAACGAATATGCGCGCAGCGTCGGCGTGGCAACTCCCGACTACCTGCTTCCCGGCGAATGGAGCGGTCCGCAGAACGACAGCTACGAAAACTACCGCGACTATATCTATGAGCTCTACAAGACCTTCCCAGAGGGCGTAACCGAGACATACATCCATCCCGCACTCGAGAGTGACGAGCTCAAGGGCATAACAAACTCCTGGCACCGCAGAGTTTGGGAATACAAGCTCTTCGCCGACCCCAAGACGAAGCAGCACATCGACAGTCTCGGCATAAAGCTCATCAACTACCGCGATTTGGCGCAGATGAAAAAGTAATTAAGACAAAAAGGAGCGGCTCAAGAGAGGCTCCACAAGGAAGAAGGCAGCACAAAATTTGTGCTGCCTTCTTTTTGTACTATCCACAAAAAGATTCATAGGGGATTTTGGTGACAAAATCCGAAGCTCGCTGTGCCTACGGACAAAAGAGATATTCCGGGCTTTGCCCGGAGTGATATTTTCCTTACTGAGGCGCACTTCCTTACGGGGTTCGCCTCTCCGCACGGAGTTGCTTTTATGCAGACGAAAGCAAAAAAGCAGCACTGCCGACACAGTGCTGCAATTTTCATCTATTAACTTTTATGCATTCAGACGATCGGTTTTCTTTCTGACATTAATTTTTTATTTCCGATCTATATAAAACGGTAAGCGTAAAGATTTTTGGTTTTCTGTTGCGCCGGATTACCGTTGATGCGGCGCAATTCGGACATCGTTACGGTTTTTATCGTTTTCGTCTGAAATGCTGCGGCCGTTGCCGCTCGATACACCCATCACTTTTTTGGCGTTCTCGTACGCCGGACGAAAAGCTCTGAGTGCAGAAAAATTGCTGATATTCTGCTCTGCTGAGCTTTCAGATAAGCTGTGACGGGCGGTCGGAGTACCGGGTTTCTGTTTCGCTGTACATCGGACTCGCCTCCTATCTTTTTTTGAGTGTACCTCTCAGGTACGGCGCCGACTCAGCGCCAGGAGCTTTTCTCCCTCTCTACGTCTATATTATAGCCGATGTTTTGGATAATGTCAACATATTTTATAAACATTTTTAATATTTTATATTGAGTTGGCTGTGTAAAGCAAAAAAAGCCGCCTTTGCGTCCCGATACAGAGCGTCAAAGGCGAAAATACCAAAAAGTTTTACATCATTTTGCCTGCTACTTTCCTTTTTCTATTGACTATTTGACTCAATGCGGGTAAAATAAATACATGAAAAAAATAAATTCTATCGGCTCGTGCTCCTCTTTGGAGCGGAGACGTACGAAAGGTTATTATTATGGCAAAAGATTATAATCCCGATATCGTCAGCGTCGTTGACGAGGAGGGTAAGGAGCATATCTTCGAGGAGCTTGACCGCATAGAAACGGATCGCGGGCACTATGTTGCCCTGCTGCCCATATACGACGACACCGAGGAGATTCTCGAAGGCGAAGATGAAGTTCTCCCCCTCAAGGTTATAGAGGAGGACGGCGAAACATATCTGACTATGATCGAGGACGACGACGAATTTGAGGAAGTTTATCAGGCCTTTGAGGAGCGCTTGAGCGATCTTTTCTTTGACGACGAGCGCATCGACGAGGACGAATAATAAAATAAAGTCACCCTGCCCTGTGCGATAAATACGGTTCATATTAACCCAACACGTTTTACAAGGGAGCTTAGTCTCCGGCGGCAGACTGCAGACCTCCCGGCTTTGCCGGAAGAAGGGAGCGCGAAACCGTCGGGCGGCACCCACCTGCTTTGGATGCAGGTTACTATTGCCGTATCCGGCTCGGCGGGGCTTCTTTTTTGATTAATGCCTTTTTATTTATATTAATGTATCAGCGGCCGCAAGCCGCATTTTTTGCGGAACAGAGGCCGTCGGAAACGGAGGAAAAGCTGTTGCAGCGCATACTTAATGCCGACATTGCCGACATCGCCCCTATCGACGGGGGCTTTATATATGCAGAAAAAAAGATTCTTGAAAGCGGAGCGTGCAAAATATCGTTTTATTCGTACGACTGCGAGACGGGCATAGCCGCACCCATAACAAGGGGCGAATATGTCTCATTCAAGTTCGGCCGAAACGGCTCGCGCATAGCGGACGAGCTCGGTCAGAGGGGCGAATTCATTTTTGCCCAGCCGACAAGATTTTTCAACAATTGCTCCGTGACTCTCGACAGAGCCGGAACGTTCTCGCTTTTTTCGCCCGAGGGCTCATGCGTCAGGCGCTATGAATTTACATATCAGGGCGCGCCTGTATGCAATCCCGTCGCATACGAAAAATCCCTCTGGTGCGTTGTGCCGGAGCGAAACGCGATAATCAACTATTCGATAGACGAAGCCCGCGTGCTGCTCAGAATAGGCGGGGGCACTCAAAGCGCGTTCTCATATCCGACAAGCATAACGCTCCTCGGAGGAAGCATTTTCGTCTGCAACCGTGATTCGCATAAGATCCGCACCGTGCAGATAAACAACAGCACCTATGCCATAAACGACTACCGCACCTTCAGCGAGCCCGTATATAAATATTTCAGAGTGGGAGGCAGAGAGTACGCTCTGCTTGACTCGGGAGTATACGAAATATAAAAAAGCCCCCGAAATACAATACAGGAGGTAAATATGGCAAGAGTATTCAGAACGGTAATCAGGATAATCACCTGCATCGCTCTCATTATCTGCCCGATGCCAGAGAAGAAATGCGAGGCCGAATTCAACGGCACGTTTCTTCAGTCCTGGATGAGCTCGTCCTGGGACGACGGGCGCTGGCAGGAGGAAATCGGCGCGATGAAGGAGGCCGGGATAAAATACCTCATCATTCAGGATGTGATGCACAAGGCCTCCGACGGCACATGGACCGTCTACTACAACTCCGAGCTTGACACGTTTAAGGACGCAGCCTTCGGCGCCTCCGATGTTGTTGAAGCGGCGCTGAGAAACTGCGCGGGCTCGGGAATAAAGGTCATGGTCGGCCTGGGTCTCTATGACGAATGGTGGACAAAGTCCGGCTTCGGCAAGGACTACGGCGAGCTCTGCGACGTCTCCGCCGACATGATCGAAGAAATCTACGGCAGGTATATTTCAAAGTATCCCGACGCGTTCGGCGGCTGGTACTTCACGCCCGAGATGAGCAACGGACCGCTTGTAAAGCTCTCGTCCGCTTTCATTGCAAAAGGCGTCAATGTGATAATCGACGCTATCGAGCGCACAGATGCGGACGCTCCCCTGCTCTTAAGCCCGTTTTTCGCGCAGTACGGGGCGAACCCCGGTATAGAGAGCGCGAAAATCTTCTGGGCTTCGTTCATAAGGTCGGTGAACTTCCGCGAGCAGGACATATTCTGTCCGCAGGACGCCGTTGGCGCGGGCTGGACGATTGAAGAGAATCTCGTCAACGTCTGGAGAATGTATTCCGACGCCGTGAAGTTAAGCGGAAAGAAGATACACCTTTGGGCAAACGTAGAGAATTTCACAAGCGCCGTAGCAAAGAGCAACACCACAGGCATAACAACTCCGCTCGCAACCGAGAACACGCAGGATGTGACCGCGACGCTCGACAGGCTCGTTAAGCAGATGGACATAGCCTCTCGATACGCTGAGAACATCATAACGTTCTCGTACAACCACTATTACAGCCCCGTGTATGTCAATCCGATGTTCCACAACACCTATGTTGACTACTTGAAAAACGGGCACGTGCTCGAGAGCGAAGCACCTACTGCGCCTACTGCGCTCACATTCTCCGTTGACGGTGACGGAAACACCGTGCTCAGCTGGCAGGCCTCGACGGATAATTTCGGCGTAGCCTATTACAGAATATGCGCCGACGGCAAGTTCTTAGCGAGATGCGAATACAACGAGGACACCGTGACAGTCATCAAAAACGCGCAGAGCGGCACGGTATACGGTATAACCGCATACGATGCGGCGGGCAACGCTTCGCAGACAACGGAGATAACCTATTAAGAAAATAACATAAGGCATAGAAAACAACCGCAGCAGGATGAACTGTTGCGGTTGTTTTGCGTAGTTTTATCGCAAGTCAAAGAATTGCACAATTTGGATTTGCAGCGGAGTGTCAATTATGGCTCCCCTGCGGGGAAGCCGAGACTGAGTTTTTTTGCATTGATTCGCCCACATTGTCTCGACTGTTTTGTTTCCCAATGTCCCTGCACCGCTGCCGCCGTAGGCGGCACAGAGGGCAAACGTCAAAGGGTCGTCGAGTCGCCGACTCCTACAAAGCAAAGCTTTCTGCAAGGGGATTGCGGAAATGAAAAAACACTGTCCGTTATTTCAACTTCTTCTCACGGAGAATGCCCTTATATGAGCCGTCTTGGCAAGTTCCCACGTTGACGAAGCCGAGGCTTTCGTAGTACTTTGCGAGCGCTGCGCTGTCCTCTGCCGAATCGAGACGAAGATATGCTTTGCCTTCGCTCACGGCGTACTCCCCCGCGCGGCGCAGAAACTCCGCTCCCGCGTCGCGCTCACCCAACTTCGAGGCTAGGTTGTGGACATAGAGCGAGGGAGCATCGTCCTCCCACCTGTCATCGTGCTCGAGCAGGACGGCGGCACAGACCGGCTCTCCGTTTTCGTCCTCGAGCGCAAAAGCGAGACCGTCTCTGCATTTTTCTTCATAATATGAAAGCGGATAAAGCTTATCGTATTTCACAACATTCCAATGCTCTATTCCCTTTTCGTCCATCCACTGCATCCGCTCAAGAACGAGGGAGAACATCTCGGACGCCTTTTCGGGCGGCAGTTTTACAAATTTGCGTCTGTTCATCTTTGCTCCGTTAAAACACGCCCGGAAATCCGAGGATCCCGGGCGCGAGGTTATTTAATTGCCGTTTATGCTTTTTTGTGAACTCTCGTCATAACATCGGTGCCGCCGAGGACATTGAAATGCTTGATATGGACGAGCGGCTGAGACAGGTCTCCGTTTGCGGGCATCTTGTTGTCGATGCCGCCGAGCAGGCTCGCGCCGTCCGAGCACTCGACCCTGACGTTCTCGGGCAGATAAATATCGACTCCGCCGAGAATCGCGGTGACGCTTATCGTTATCTCGTCGTTTATCTGCGCTTCGCTCAAATCGACCTCAAGACCGCCGAGAATTGCAAGGCAGTGAGCGCCGAGCAGATTGCCGGTGGTGTTTTTATAAACGCCGCCCGAGCAGACTGCGGTGTATGTGGGCTTGCTCTCCTGCGAAATAGGGCCGCTGTTGTCATCGAGACGCTTCTTGAGCTTCTTTGTCTTTACCGTGCTGAATATCAGCCAGAAGCCGACGGTGACAAGGGCGATTGCAATAGCGAAATGGTTCATGCGCTCTGCGGGCACCCACTGGGGGTTGCACTTGAGCAGCAACCAGACGCCGACCGCGACGGCCGCGACATTGAGCAAATCAATACCCGAGGCTATCATGCTGCCGATAGCGGGAACGATGATAAACACGGTCCACCAACCGCTCATTTCGCCTATTTCCCAGAAGCCGAACGCCGAGCCGAGGAATATGATTCCCGCAGCTAAAACGGCTATTCCGAAAAATATCTTATTCAGATTCTTTCTCATTTTCGTCTGCCTCCCCATTGTTCTGAGCGTCGGACTGCTCCGACGGCTCTGTCGGTTTGCTGTCATCTTCACTGTGCACGTCCAACGGGGCAAGCTCGTTGCCGTGCATTATCGTTTCAAACTCCTCGCCGCTTATCTTCTCGCGCTCAATAAGCGCGTCGGCGACTGCATGGAGTCTGTCGATATGCTCCTTGAGTATATCCTCGGTATGACCGTAGGCCGTGGTGATGATGCGGTTTATCTCCTCATCTATCTCTGCGGCTGTCTCCTCCGAATAATTCTTCAGATGCGAGTAATCTCTGCCGAGGAATACCTCATCGTTACCCGAGCCGAAGGATATCGGGCCGAGCCTGTCGCTCATGCCGTACTTTGTGACCATCTTGCGCGCGATATCCGTGGCACGCTCAATGTCGTTCGACGCGCCGGTTGAAACATCACCTATAACTATGGCTTCGGCAACTCTGCCGCCGAGGAGGCTGACAAGATTGTCGAGCATCTCGTTCTTCGAATGATAGCTCTTATCCTCGGTCGGGAGATACATTGTGTATCCGCCCATCTGACCTCTCGGCACTATGGATACCTGATGAACCGGGTCGTTATACTCGAGATAATAGGCGGAGACTGCATGACCCGCCTCATGATAGGCGGTCAGGCGCTTCTCCTTGTCGGTCATCTTATGGCTCTTCTTCTCGGTGCCTGCGACGACCTTTATCATCGCCTCTTCTATCTCAGGCATGGTTATGGCTCTCTTATCGCGGCGGGCGGCGAGAAGAGCCGCCTCATTGAGCAGGTTTTCGAGGTCTGCGCCGGTGAAGCCTATGGTTGTCTTTGCAATAATCGAAAGATTGACATCGGGGCCTAAGGGCTTGCCCTTGGCGTGAACCTTGAGTATGGCCTCGCGTCCCTTGAGGTCGGGATAGCCTACCGTTACCTGACGGTCAAATCTTCCGGGACGGAGCAGCGCGGGGTCAAGGATATCGGGGCGGTTGGTCGCCGCGATGATTATAACGCCCTCGTTTGCGCCGAAGCCGTCCATCTCGACGAGCAGCTGGTTAAGCGTCTGCTCGCGCTCATCGTGTCCGCCGCCCATGCCTGCGCCTCTGTGGCGGCCGACGGCGTCTATCTCATCGATAAAGATTATCGAGGGTGAATTTTTCTTTGCCTCATTGAAAAGGTCGCGCACTCGCGAAGCGCCGACACCGACATACATCTCGACGAAATCGGAGCCGGAAATCGAGAAGAACGGAACATTTGCCTCACCCGCAACAGCCCTTGCAAGCAGGGTTTTACCTGTACCGGGAGGGCCGACGAGCAGAACACCGCGCGGTATTCTCGCGCCGAGCTTGTTGAAATGAGAGGGATCCTTGAGGAAATCGACTATCTCGCTGAGCTCCTCTTTCTCCTCGTCCGCGCCCGCAACGTCGTCAAATGTCGTCTTGCGGCTCTCGTCCTTCGCCCGCTTGACGCGCGCCTTGCCGAACGAAAGAGTTCGGTTGTTCTCGTTGTTCATGGCGTTGTTCATCTTGCGGAACATATAGAAGAGGATAGCGCCGAGGATAACGAGCATGAGAAGCGTCGGGACGATATTGAGCAGAATGGCGCCGGTCGAGCCGGTCTGATACTGCGCCTTTATCGGAGTATCCGGATGCTCTCTGTTATATGCGATAACGCCGTTGTGTATGTCCTCCTGGAACATACCGACGCTCGGCACGGTGAAGTTATACGTCTTATCGTCGCCCTTGAGCTTGAACTCAAGCGCACCGCTCGACATATTGAGGTTATATTCCGTGACCTTTTTTTCATCGAAATACTGCACGACCTGATAATACTCGAGCTTTTCGTTCTTCTGCTGCCTGGCATAGAGGGAGACACCGGAAATTATGAGGATGGGAATGAGAATATACGGTATCCACGCCAGCACTTTTTTTGCATTGCTGTCAGTGTTGTTCTTCTTATTTTTCAAACGTCAAATCCTCCTGTGACTGTCGAAGTTTTCTTTTGACCGCTCTTATTTCTCGTAGACCGAACGGCTGAGCACGCCGAGGAAAGGCACATTGCGGTACTTCTCATCGTAATCGAGACCGTAGCCGACAACGAACTCGTCGGGAACCTCCGTTCCCGCGTAGTCCGCCTTGAGATCCTTTATCATGCGGCGCTCGGGCTTATCGAGGAAGGTGCATATCTTAATGCTCGCGGGTCTGCGCGCTCTGAGCATCTCGGATATGTAATGGAGAGTTTTACCGGAGTCGAGTATGTCCTCGACTATCAGCAGGTCATAGCCCTCTATGGGTCTGTCAAGATCCTTTATTATCTTGACTTCGCCCGAGCTCTCCGTGCCCGAGCCGTAGCTCGAAACCGACATAAAATCTATCTCGCACGGTATTGTTATCGCTCTCATAAGATCCGCCATAAACACGACGGAGCCCTTCAAGACGCTGACCATGAGCAGCTTCCTGCCCTTGTAGTCCTCGCTTATCTGCCTGCCGAGGCGGGAGACGATATCGCGTATCTGCTCCTCGCTGAGCAATACTCTCTCTATATCCTCTATCATTGCTTTTCCCTCCGTATTATAAGCACATTTTCAGTGTTTTTTCCGACGCGGCCCCGTCTGTCCGCGCCGAAGCCCTCGACCCAAAGCACACCCGCTTCGTCGCGCAGCACTGCGATATCGCAGCGGCTCTCCGGCGGAATATGCGCCTCGTTGAAAAGCTTTTTCAGGCTCTTTGTGCAGCCGCGCCTCGCAAGGGTCAGCTTGTCGCCCGAACGGCGGCTGCCGATTTGAACTCTTCCTATAATTTTATCACAATCAATGCAATAATCCAACACATCTTTGTGAATTTTTTGTGTATCTAAAAAAATTTTTTTATTAACTCTGCAAATTGATACGCGTCCGTTATGGCAAACGGAGCCGTTTATGCACTCGGACTCTATATCCTCCGACCACTCCTCGCCCTTATTTATTGGGGCGGCAAAGCGCAGAACTGCGCCGTTCGAGACGGCAAACGTATCTGGTGAAAGCTGAATTTTTCCGCCCGGCGAAAGAATATTTTCAACCGCGCCTACGGTTTTAAAGTCCGCCGATTTCGGGCATACGTTCTTTATACAGCCGAGCAGGGCGCGGCGGCGTATCGCCGGATGCGCCGAGAGCAGCGCTTCGCAGGAAAGTCCGCCGTCGGCTTGTGCCGAGAGCAAAAGCGCCTTCGTCTCGCCCTCGAGAAAGTCCTCGTCGAGCGCGGCGTTTTGAGAAAAATGCGAGGCATTCTCTTCAAAAGCGGAGTTTATCTCCTTTAGCGCGGGGACTGCGATACGGCGAATCTTATTGCGGCTGTAATCGAGAGTCAGGTTGGTGCTGTCTGTTACGAAATCGAGAGAATTTTCGCGGCAGAACGCCTCTATTTCTTCCCTTGTGCAAAAAATAAGCGGTCTTATTATATTTCCGCGCACGGGCGGGATACCGCAAAGCCCCTTTAGCGACGAGCCGCGGGCGAGATTGAAAAGCATGGTCTCGGCATTGTCGCTCGCCGTGTGGGCGGTTGCGATTTTTGCGTTTTTGTCTATTGATTCAAAGAACTCGTAGCGCACTCTGCGCCCGCATTCCTCGCATGACTCCCCTCTCTGCTTTGCGAGCGCCGCTACATCGGCATGCAAAACCTCAAAGCGCAGTCCGTTCTTCTCGCAGAAGGAGCGCACATAGTTTTCATCGCGTCGCGCCTCTTCGCCGCGAAGCCCGTGATTGACATGGGCTACGGTCAACGACAGCGAATACCGTTCCCTTATCTTCATAAGGAACAGCAGCATTGCCATTGAATCGGCACCGCCCGAGACCGCGGCTATAACTGCGGCTCCCGGGCTGAGCATATTGTATTTTTCCACGGCGCCGAGCGCTTTATCAAGCATTTTGAATCTTCTCCACGCCCATGAACAGAGTGTGATCCGCATCCCAGATGAAATCTACCGTCTTTGTGGGACCGTGTCTGTTCTTGGCAACAATAACCTCGACCTCGTTGGCAACGGGGGCTGCGGATACAGGCTCGTCGTCGCCGTCCGGGTCGTCCTTTTCGTTCTTATAATATTCCTCGCGGTAGAGCATGAGGACTATATCGGCATCCTGCTCTATCGAGCCCGATTCGCGCAGATCCGAAAGCTGCGGGCGGTGGGACTTTCCCCTGCCCTCGGTGCCTCTGGAGAGCTGGGCGCAGCAGACGACTGGGATATTCAAATCCTTCGCCATGAGCTTCAGGCTTCGGGTTATCTCCGTAACCTCCTGCACGCGGTTTTCGACCTTTGTGCCGGAGCGGATAAGTCCGAGGTAATCTATGATTATACAGTCGACATTCTTGAGTCTGCGTGCGCGCGCTTTCATTTCGGCAACGGTTATCGAGCTCGTGTCGTCGAAATAGAGCTCGCAGTCGTTGAGCGCTGCGGTGGCAAGTCCGAGGCGCGTCCAGTCGTCGGTATCGAGCTGACCGCTTCGCATCTTTGTGCTTAATACGCGCGCTTCGGTCGAGAGAACTCTCTGAGCAAGCTGCTCCTTCGTCATTTCGAGCGAGAAGAAGAGAATTTTCTTCTTAGCCTTGACAGCGACGTTTCTCGCAATATTCAAGGCAAAGCTTGTCTTTCCCATTGCGGGGCGCGCGCCGATAAGTATGAGGTCGGACTTGTTGAGTCCCGCTATTACGTCGTCGAGATCCCTGTAGCCCGTTGAGATTCCCTTGAACGCCTCCGCGCCCTCGGAGCTCAGTTTTTGCAGGGTGTCATAGACCTGATTGACTATTATGTCGCTGAGCTTGGACGGACCCGTGCTCGTCTTGCCCTGACGGATATCGTATATTCTCTGCTCCGCCGCGTCAAGAAGCATATCCGCGCTGTCGGTCTGGGCGACGGCGTTGTCGATAGTCTCCTGCGAGACGGTGATGAGGGTGCGCATGAAATACTTCTCGCGCACGATTTTCGAATATGATTCGACATTTGAAGTAGTCGGCACGCTCTGAGCGAGCTGGAACAGATAGTTCTTGCCCGCCGCCTCATCGTATGTTCCGTTGTTCTTGAGCGCCTCAAGAATAACAAGCGGATCGATTTTGCTGCCTAACGCATCGAGGCTCACCATGACGGAGAATATTTCTCTGTGCTGCGGGAGATAGAAATACTCCGGGCGCAGATAGATGAGCACCTGCGGCATACAGTTCGGATCCATGAGCACGCATCCGAGCACCGCCTGCTCCGCCTCAAGGCTGAAGGGCATCTGATACCCCTCGGGCAGGGTTAAATTATTCACATCCACGGTTCTTAGATCCTCCGGTTTTCGGAAATTATTCCTCGCCCACGCTGACATAGACCGTAGCGTTGACTCCGTTATACACCTTTACTTCGGCGCTGAAAGTGCCGAACGACTTGATATCCTCCATGGACACCTTTCTCTTGTCGACAGATACGCCGAACTGACGGCTTATCGACTCCGCGACTTCCTTTGCGGTAACAGAGCCGAACAGCTTTCCGCCCTGACCCGCCTTTGCGGTGAGCTTCACGGTCTTGCCGTTTATCTTCGCGGCGACCTCCTTGGCGTTCTTGAGCTCGGTCTCCAATCTGTACTTCTCGGCGGACTCGCGGTTTTTAAGCTCGTTCATCGCCTGTGCGTTAGCCTCGACTGCGAGCTTTCTCGGGAAGAGAAAGTTTCTCGCGTAGCCGTCGGAGGCATTGACAAGTTCGCCCTTCTTGCCGAGGCTTTTTACATCCTGTGTAAGAATAACTTTCATATATATCAATTCCTTTCGGGTTATTTACGGGTTTAACTTTGTCGGTGCGTCGGTTGCCGCACTTACAAGAATAAAATCATGCAAGCTTTGCGGGCGAATGATATCCGCACTGCGGTATTATATCACGAAATCGAATCCTGCTCCTCGCCGTCTGCGCGGGGATATTTTGCGTCTATCGCTTCGCAGAGCTTCGACTGCGCTTCCTGCATATTCACGCCGCCGAGCTGAGCTGCCGCCATGGTGCGGTGACCTCCGCCGCCGAGATATTCCATAATTATCTGGACGTTCATATCTCCGTAGGAGCGCGCCGAGATGCTGATACTTTCATTTCCGCTGTCGAAGATAACAAACGACGCTTTTACTCCGCTGACTTCAAGCAGCTCGTCTGCCGCCTGCGCGCTGAGCAGTCTCGCGTTCTCCGTTCCGGGGGCGGTGCAGGCTATGGCACAGCCTCTGTAAATATGCGCGGCGGAGATTATCTCGCTGCGCTTGCGGTTGCTCTCGATCGAGTTTGAGAACAGGCGCTTTACGGCTACCGTGTCGGTGCCCTTTCCCTTCAGGAATGCCGCCGCTTCAAAGGTGCGCACGCCCGTCGAGAGGACAAACTCCTTTGTGTCAAGCATTATGCCTGCGAGCATCGCCTGCGCCTCCGCTGCCGAAAGAGACGGCGCGGGGGTTATATAGCGCATAAGCTCCGTGACCATTTCGCAGGTTGACGAGGCGTTGGGGTCATGGAAGAAAATGAGCGCGTCCTTGATATAATCGACCGATTTTCTGTGGTGGTCGATAACCACGGTGGCGGACGCCTTTTCATAGAGGCTCGGGAAATCGACAAAGCTGCTCTTATGGGTATCGACAACAATGAGCAGGGTTTTGCGGGTCATGAGCGTCAGAGCTTCGTTGACATCGATTATTTTGCCGTTCCAGCCGTCGGCTCTGAGCATATCGACTGCCGCGCCCGCAAAGCTGCGGTTTTCGTCGAGGACGATATATGAATCGATGCCGAGAGCCTCCGTTATCGCAGACATACCGACTGCCGCGCCGAAAGCGTCCATATCGGGGAACGAATGACCCATTATCATCACGCGGTCGCTCGCGCTGATAAGGCTCGAAAGCGACGAAGCCGCGACGCGGGTCTGAAACTTGGTCACCTTTTCGACGCTCTTTGAAACGCCGCCGAAGAACTCATAGTCATCCTTCGTCTTGACGGCCGCCTGGTCGCCGCCGCGTCCGAGCGCCATATCGAGCGCCTGCTCCGCCGACTTCTCGCAGTCGGTTATGGCAACGCCAGTGCCCACGCCTATCGATAGAGTGAGGCCGAGCACTCTTTCTTTATATTTATATTCGCGTATCTTATCGAGAACGCTGAAACGGTCGGCGCGCATCTTTTCGAGGACATCACTCTGAGCGATTATCATAAACCGCTCCTCGGATATCTTTCTCATGATGCAGTCATACTGACCCGTCCAGTTCTCTATCACCTCTTCGACTCCGCCGCGTATCGCCGCGCGCTCGCTGTCTCTGTAATCCGCCTTGATATCCGCGATATCGTCGGTTTGCAGGAGCATTATGACGGGTCTGTTTTTTATGTAAGCGAGCTGAGCGCGCTTGAGCTCGCTTACATCGGTGAAATAGAAAATATATTCTTTGCCGCCCTTGAACTCAAACGAGGACGGGGTGACTATATAATAGGAGTCCTTTATTCTGACTGTGGATGCGCCGTTCGACTCCGCCTGCTCGGGGTCGCAGCCGCCGATAAACGGCTGAACGAGCTTGCGGTCGATAACCGAATCATCCATAAATGTATGGAAGAAGCTTTTGTTGAAAAGTTCGATTATTCCGTCGCCGTCGCACACGAGCATAGGCATGGGAAAATCGTTGACGGAACCTGCGTCGGCAGCGTCCAAGCTGTGCGACGCAATGTCCCTTAGCTGGCGTTCGCGGCTGCGGATATTGAAAAACCTGACCGTCTTATAAACCGAAAACGCGACGAGAAGGACAGTACCCACAAGCGCCGCCCACCTGCTGTAGCGGACAGCGACAACGACAATGAACACAGCCGTCGCAATAAAGGCAGCCGTTTCCACTGCGAATTCTCGCAGGAAATCCTTAAAGCTCATTCATCAGACCTCCATAATAACGGGAAGTATCATAGGGCTGCGCTTGGTGCGCTCATACATCAGGTGAGATATTTCATCCCTGAGGCTCGCCTTGATGCTGTTCCAATCAAAATAACCGCCGTCCGTCTGAGCCTCGATAGCTCTGACCGCGACCTCGCGCGCGGCGTTGATAAGCTCCTCCGACTCCTTGACATAGACAAAGCCTCTTGTCACAACGTCGGGACCCGAGACTATCTCGCCGTTCTCGCGGTCTATGCAGACGGCGACAATAACAAGTCCGTCCTGCGCGAGATGCTTTCTGTCTCTGAGCACTACGGAGCCGACGTCGCCTACGCCGTAGCCGTCGACAAACACTCTGCCTGCGGGCACGGTAGAGGTGCATTTGAGCGCCTTTTTGCTGATTTCGGCGACTCTGCCGTTGTCGGCAATGAGGATATTCTCCTTGGGAATGCCCACATTCAGCGCAAGACCCGCGTGCTTTCTGAGGTGCTTGAGCTCGCCGTGAACCGGAATGAAATACTTCGGCTTGACGATACCCATTATCATTTTCAGCTCCTCCTGGCAGGCGTGGCCGGAGACATGGACATCGTACATTCTCTCATAAACGACATCCGCGCCGAGCTTCATCAGCTCGTTGACAACGCGGCTGACCGTCTTTTCGTTTCCGGGAATGGGAGTTGCCGAAATTATAACATAGTCATTTGGATGGATTTCGACCTTTCGGTGGTCGGAGAACGCCATACGGGTGAGCGCGCTCATAGGCTCGCCCTGGCTGCCCGTGGTGATAATAACGAGCTTGTCGGCGGGATAGCGGTTTATCATATTGATATCTATGACTATCCCCTCGGGTATATTGAGATAACCGAGCTCGGCCGAGATATTGACGACGTTTTCGAGGCTTCTGCCTACGAGAGCCACCTTGCGTCCGAGGCTCTCTGCAACATTCATTATCTGCTGCACGCGATGGATATTTGAGGAGAATGTTGCAACTATTATGCGGTTGTTGCCCGCCCTGCGGAAGAGGGTCTCAAACGATTCGCCGACCTTCCTCTCGCTCTCGGTGAAGCCCGGGCGCTCGGCGTTGGTGGAGTCGGACATAAGGCAGAGCACGCCCTCCTGCCCTATCTCGGCGAGTCTGCCGAGATCCATCATGCCGCCGTCGATAGGCGTTGTGTCGATTTTGAAGTCACCCGTGTGGACGACAGTGCCGCCCTCGCAGCGGATAGCAAGTCCGAGTGCGTCGGGTATCGAGTGGTTGACGTGGATAGCCTCAACCGTAAAGCCGCCGAGGGTTATCACGTCGCCGGGCTTGATGACGTTAAGAGTGGCGGAATTGAGCAGTCCGTGCTCGCGGAGCTTGCCCTGGATAAGACCTATGGTGAGGTTCGTGCCGTAGACGGGCACGTTGAGAACCTTGAGAAGATACGGCAGACCGCCGATATGGTCCTCATGTCCGTGGGTTATGACGATTCCGCGTATCCTGTCCGCGTTGCGCTCGACATAGGTGAAATCGGGAAGCACGAGGTCGACTCCGAGCATATCCTGATCCGGGAACGCAAGTCCGCAGTCGACAAGGAACATATCCTCGCCGTACTCAAACAGAGTCATATTCTTGCCCACTTCATTCAGGCCGCCTAAAAACGATATTTTTATAGGCTTGGGCTCGGCCTTTGACTTACCCGGTGCGGGTTTGATTTTACCGTAGCTGTGATAGCCGCGCCTGCCCGCAGTCCTCTTTGCGGGCGCAGACGCTGCACCGGTTTCTTTTGCTTTCGGCATAAAAATCTCCTTTTCTTTTGTATTTTGATTTAAGTAGAACCCCGACCTCTCAAAGGTGCGGGAAATAAAGCCTTGCCTGTTAAAAATCTCCAAAAACGCGATGATATTTTCAGCATTGACACAAGACAAATTCGGATAGTTAATATATGCGCGCAGTCATAATACAAAAATATCCCTATTGTTAATTTTACTATGATTGTATAAAACTGTCAAGTGACGCGGGAGCAAATTAACATCTTATAAACAATAAATTATGTGCCGCACGCAGGCGAAAAAGCCGCAGCCTTTACTTCGTGTGCGACGAGATAAACTCCCGCGCTTCGGCGCAGAGCTCACGCGCCGTCTCCTCGTCAAGGCTCTGCGCGGTCAGGCGAACCCGTCCGTCCCCGAGCGGCGAAATATGCGTCTTTCCGCGCTTCTCCACGAGCACAAAGCCGTTAGCTCCGTCGCGCCCGAACGAAAAGCTTTCGCCCTCGAACTCGTCGAGGTAGTCGGGCGGCAGGGCGAGTGCCGCAGTGGTGCTGTAAACAAAAAACGGCGGCAAAAGCGAATAGAGCTCGGGAAAAGTCATATTCTTCTCTTCGAGGATACAGGCGAGCTTTGCCGCAGTAAACAGCGCGTCGCGCGACCAGAACTGCCGCGCCGCCAACCGCCTTGCCACGTTGTCGGAACCGTCAGACGGGGCGGACAGATAGCGGTACGCCGTCCTGCCGTAGCTTCGGGCAAGCTCATCTAAAAACGCCGGCGCGTCATAGGGCACGGAGATATCCCGCCCGCTCTCCAACTCGTACATTCCGCACAGAGCAATGAGCTTTACAAACGGCACAACGCCAGTCTCCTCCGTGTATGCGCTCAGACTCGTTCCCCTTCGGTTTATTCGGAGTGTCAGCGCGCGCCCGTTCGACGAAGTTCGCATACAGTCGTTTATGAGCGCCGACACAGCGGAATCGGAGCTGAGCACGGCGCAGTCCGTCACGCCGTAAGGCACACAGCGCATCAGCTCGTCGCGGTAGAGCATACTTATGGCGGACATATCGAAAAGCCGCCCGCACGACGGCGCGGGAGAAAGCTCCGCTTGCATAAAGTCCTCCGCCCTTCTGCCGAGCGCCGCGGATACGCTCAGCCCGTTTTCGCCGAAAATACTGACCGTCCCCTCCCCGGCGCAGACGAACACGCCCGCATTGAGCGACGAAAACGGCACGAGAAACGAGAGCTGGGCTTCAAATGACGCGCCTATCGACCACACATTGACGCCGGAGACTCGCAGCCCAGCGCACACCGCGTCGGCGCAGGCCTTGGAATGCTCGTCGTTCCGGCAGGCTACGCCTACCCTGCCGCGCCCTATCGCCGCGCCCACCGCCTCGCCCGCCTTGGCGCAGTCTAAAGCGGTGAGTCCCTGCGCCCGCTTTATAAAAGCCGCATCCGAACAGTAGCTGTACATGATGACCCCTCCGAAGATGTGATATTCCTATTATTGCCTGACGGGAGCGGTTTTAAAAATTATTTTGCAAACACACGGCAGCGCCGAACAACAAAATTCACCTTGTTTTTAACGGGGCTTAGTGATAGAATTAGATAAACAAACAATCTATCCGACGGAGAAAAATATGAGCGAACTGAAAAAAGTTGAGATATTCACGGACGGCGCTTGCTCCGGCAACCCCGGGCCGGGCGGCTGGGGCGCGGTTTTGCGCTACGGCGAGCACGAGGCTGAGATGTCCGGCGGCGACGCTTGCACTACGAACAACCGCATGGAGCTCATGGCGGTCATAAGCGCGGTCGAGCGGCTCAAGGAGCCCTGCGATATAAAGATATACACCGACTCGCAGTATGTTGCCAATGCGTTTTTAAAAGGCTGGATATGGAACTGGAAAAGGAACGGATGGAAAAAATCCGACAAGAAGCCGGTTCTGAATCCCGAGCTTTGGGAGAGGCTGCTGAAGGCGCTCTCGAAGCATGAATACGAGTTCGTTTGGGTCAAGGGGCACGCGGGGCATCCCGAGAATGAGCGGTGCGACAGGCTCGCCGTCGCCCAGAGCGAAAAATATGCAAAGAAGTGAGCCGAAGATGAAAAATGTCGCGATTATACTTCAGGATCTGCGAAGCGGAGGCAGCGAGCGGTTTGCGAGCAGACTGTCCCTGCTGCTGAGCGAAAAATTCAATGTGTATGTCCTTGTCTTTGACGCGAGCGAGAAGCGGTTCGACTGTGCGGGCGAGTTTGTTGACCTCGGTCTGCCCGCAGGCAAAGGCACGGTAAAGCGCGCGGTAATTATGCTGAAACGCGCCGCAGCTATAAGAAAATTCGTAAAAGAGCATGATATATGCACGGCGTACTCGTTCACCCACGCGCCCAACGAGGCTCTCGCCCTCTCGGGCGCAAAATGCAAAAAATATATCTCCTGCCGCGACTACGAAAGGCTTATCAAGAGCGCGAAGCTCTATTCTTTCGCGCTGCGCCGCGGGTGCAATATTCTCTTTAACGCCCTCGAGATGCAGAAAAAATGCGAGGAGCTGTTCCCCGGAAACGAAAACAAGCTCTTTACGGCATATAATATCATCGACTGCGATAAAGCCCGCGAGGACGCGAAGGAGGAGCTTGACGGGGAGTTCAAAAAATTCTACGGCACCCACAGGGTAATAGCGTTTTCGTCGAGGTTCGTCGGACAGAAATGCCAATGGGATATGCTGAAGAGCTTTGAGCTGCTGAAAAAAAATATCCCCGACGCGGGGCTGATATTCCTCGGCTGCCGCGGCGAGCATGAAAACGCCGTCCGAGAGATGGCGCAAAGGAGCGCATATTCAGACGATATAATCTTCGCGGGATTCCAAAAGAACGTTTTTAAATTCGTCTCCCGCGCCGAGGTCTTTGCCATGACCTCATACTACGAGGGCTTTCCGAATGTCATAGTCGAGGCTTTGGCGGTCGGCACACCGACCGTCAGCACGGACTGCACCTCGGGACCCGCCGAGGTTCTCGCGCCAAGCCGTCCGTTCCTGCCGCACTGCGACAGGATGACGCAGGTCGAATGCGGCATTCTCTGCCCCGTCATGTCCGAAACGCCGGACTTTGACTACGGCAATATAAACGGCGCCCACCGCGAATATGCAAAGGCGCTGGAAGCAATACTGACAGACGAAGGACTTCGCGCCCGTCTGTCCGAGAACGGAAAAAAGCGCGCAGACGAGCTGAGCGCAGAAAATATGAAGCAGGTCTATTTCGACCTGACCGACAACTGATTCGGAGGTAACAACAATGAGCACATATCTTATAGTCGGCGCGGGACGCAGCGGCATAAACGCGGCGCAGCTGCTGAAAAAAGTCGGCGAGGCTTTTATCATCTACGACGGCAACGAAAGCTTTGACACCGAGGCGGCCTGCGAAAAAATAGGCGCAGATAATATTGAATTTGTCCTCGGCGATTTTTCGCGCTTCGATTTTTCGCGCATAGATATTTGCGTGGTCAGCCCCGGCGTACCGCTCGACACGCCGATAATGAAAGCCGTCAAGGAGCACAATATACCGATTTGGGGCGAAGTAGAGCTTGCTTACAGGCACGATAAGGGCACCGTGATAGGCATAACAGGCACGAACGGCAAAACTACGACCACCTCGCTCACCTACGACATAATGAAGCGCCATGTGAAAAAAGCTCTGCTCGTAGGCAATATCGAGATACCCTACACCGGCTATGCGCTCGAGAGCGACAGCGACAGCGTGACGGTCGCGGAGATAAGCAGCTTCCAGCTTGAGACTATGGTCACCTTCAAGCCACATGTCACCGCTATTCTCAACATCACTCCCGACCACCTTGACAGGCACAAGACGCTCGAAAACTATATTGCCATAAAAGAGTCGATAACCAAGAATCAGGACGAAAACGATTTCTGCGTGCTCAACTACAACGATCCGGTTCTGCGCAAGTTTTCCGAAACTCCGCACTGCAAGGTCATATTCTTCAGCTCCTCCGAAGAGCTCGGGAGCGGCGTTTTCCTGCGCGGCGAAACAATAATAATAAAAGAAAACGGCGTTGAAACGCCCGTCTGCACAACAAAGGACACGAGCCTTGTCGGAATGCACAACTATGAGAATATCATGGCGGCTGTCGCCATGACCCGCGCCATGGGCGTGCCGCTTGACACCATCCGTCAAGGCATAAAGGAGTTCACGGCGGTTGAGCACAGGATAGAGTTCGTCGCCGAGAAAAACGGCGTCAAATACTATAACGACTCGAAGGGCACGAACCCCGACGCGGCAATAAAGGCGGTCTGTGCCATGCCCTCGCCGACAATTCTCATAGGCGGAGGCTACGACAAAAAATCGAGCTACGACGAGTGGGTAGCGACATTTGAGGGCAGGGTAAAAGAACTTCTGCTCATAGGCAAGACGAAGCACGACATTGCCGCCGCCTGCGACAGGGCCGGCTTCAAGGCTTACAAATTTGTCGACACACTCGAAGAGGCCGTCAGCATAGCTGCCGCCGACGCCGAGAGCGGCGACTGCGTACTGCTCTCCCCCGCGTGCGCGAGCTGGGATATGTTCAAATGCTATCAGCAGCGCGGCGAGATATTCAAAGACTGCGTAAGGGCGCTGTAAAAGTTGATAAGACGAGCCGCCGCGGATATCCGCGGCGGTTTTGCTGTTGAGGCAGAGCGGCAGCGGTGCGTCGAGTCGCCGCACCCTACAGGAACATTGAGAAACAAAGCAGTCTATGCAAAGGGGGTGAATCCGTGCAATAACCCCTCAGTCTCGGCTTCGCCGAGCCAGCTCCCCTGCAGGGGAGCCATAATTGAAGTCGAGTCGCCGCACCCTACAGGGACATTGAGAAACAAAACAGTCTATGTAAAGAGGTAAGTCCGTGCAATAACCCCTCAGTCTCGGCTTCGTAAGCCTCCACCCCTGCGTAAAACCGCTGTCGGCAGACAGCAAAACCGCCGCAGGACTTTTGCTCTGCGGCGGTTTGATTCCGTTTGTCTTATTTATGCTCGGCGAGATATCTGTCCACAATACCCTCCACGTAGTCGGGGCGGTCTGTGATAATACCGTCAACGCCGTTTTCGAGCATCTGGATAACGTCTCTCTCATCGTCAACCGTCCATGCGTTGACCTTAATGCCGGCGGCATGGGCGCGGCGGACGAGCGCTTTTGTCGCAAACGCCTTGTGCGGATGCATTGCGTCGCAGCCGATCTTCTTCGCGAGGTGCAGAGGCTGGAAGAACCATCTTATGACTACCTGTCCGTAAATCGGATAGAGATACGCCGTCTTGCACTTGGGCTCGTACTTCTTCGCCTCAACAAGCATCTTATAGTCGAAGCTCGAAATGAGGAGCTTATCGAAAAGTCCGTATGCCTTGGCGGCGTCTATCGTCTTGCGGACAATGTCTGCGCGGTCGGTCTTGCAGGGTTTTATCTCGATGTTCATGACGCTGAGCTTATCGCTCTTCTGCATGCACTCGAGGTATTCTTCGACGGTAGGCAGAGTGACGCCGGCGAAGTCCTTGGAGAACTTGCTGCCGAAGTCGAGCTTGCGGATATCCTCAAACATATAGCTGCCGATAGCACCGGTGCCATTGGACATCTCGTCAACGGTGTCGTTATGGCAGATAACTATATATCCGTCTTTTGTGGAATGGACGTCGGTCTCGGTTCCGTCGGCTCCGAGCTCGACTGCTTTTTCAAACGCGGGGATCGTGTTCTGCGGGGCATAGCGGTTAGCACCGCGGTGTGCGATTATCTTTGGCTTATTCAACACTGTTCACCTCTGAAAAATTTCTGAGGACATTATAGCACTTCGCCGCTGAAAATTCAACAGGAATGTGATAATGCTGAAATAATTATTAAATTTCTGCTTTTATTGTACTTAAGTCCAAAACGCTGTTGCAAGCTATTAATATTTTTGCTATAATGATAAGAGCTTTTATGCAAATTGTCGATGCTTCCCGATTGAATTTTTTTCATATCGGGGGGCTAAAACAACTGTCTGCGGGCGTATTTTCCCTGCTTCGCCGCGGACCTGAAGGAGTGTTGAAATGGGAAAGAGTAATCTCAAGGAAAAGGTCAGCACGACATGGAACAATGTCGTACTGCACTGGAAAACACCCGCCTTGGGCAAATATGTCTCCTACAAAGAGATAATTGCCTACGGCGTCGGAGGAATGGGCGTTCAGTTCGTCATGTTCTTCTGCTCGCTCATCGCGCTTTCCGCAACGAGCTTCCTTGTCGGAAACACGATAGGCATCAAGCCGATGCACTTGCAGTATATGGCGGTCGCATCGACTATTATCGGCTTCGGAATCACTATCGGACGCTCTTACATAATCGACAGCGCCCGCTTCAAATCCGGAAAATTCCGTCCCTGGCTTGCGATAACCGGTATTCCCACCGTTATTATAGCGGTCGTGTTCGTCTGGCTGCCATATGAGACGATGTCGTATATGCAGAAAGTCATTGCGGTTTTCCTCTGCTATAACCTTCTGCAGTGCTTCTATCCGTTCTTCCAGCAGGCATACACAGACCTTGCAAACGTCATATCGCCCAACTCCCATGAGCGTACCGATATCGTTTCGGTCTCGTCGATCATCTACTCCATGGCGCCGTCCCTCACGGGTCTTTTCGTGCCGATGCTCTCGACGCTCACCGGCGGTCTGAACTCCATCACCACCTACCGTATAATTCATCCCATCGTTGCCATAGTAGGACTTCTTCTGTCCTATATTGCATACGCCGGAACGAGAGAGAGAATAATCGTGGCGGAGAGCCACGTTACCCAGTTCAAATTCTCCGACGCATTCCGCGCCGTTGCAAAGAACAAATATTTCTGGATAACTTCCCTTGCAGGCTGGCTCGGCTTCCTTGAGGGCGCAGTCGACGTTATCGTCGGCTGGACATTTATATATGCCTACCCCGACAGAATGGGTCTTTACGGAGTCGCAACAACGCTCATCGGCAACGCGGCGCTCTGGGCAATGCTCATCTGTCCGATAGCGATAAGAGTCCTCGGCAAGAGAAACCTGCTTATCTGGTGCAATGTTACAAACGTCGTGCTCATCGGACTGCTCTATCCCCTTTACAACAACATCCCCGCTTTGATAATTCTCTATTATCTCAACAGATTCGTCAATTCTTTCGCCATAGTCTACACCCCGGGAATCAACGCCGATATGCGTGACTATCAGCAGTATTTCACCGGCGAGCGCATAGACGGAATGTTCGGCGCGGTCGGCATAATCGGCTCGTTCATCGGAATGTTCACCGGCATGGTGCTCCCGACCATCTATCAGATGCTCGGCCTTGAGGACAACTACGACGTGCTCGAAGTCGCTTCGTTCAGAGAGGATATGTTCGACGTGCTCATCATCGCCGCAGCTATCGGCGCGGCGCTCAACTTCGTCCCCTACCTCTTCTACGATCTGACCGAGACCAAGCAGCGCGGCATAGTCAAGGTGCTCAAGATACGCGCGATGTTCGAGGATTACGGCAACGGTATTCTCCGCGACGAGAGCATCGTTGAAGCCATAGACATAATCGACGAAGCAAATCTCCTCTACAAAGACAGAACCCTCATGACCACAAAGGACGACATCAAGAAGGCAGAGAGACTGCCCGCGAGAACGCCCGAGGAAAAAGAGTTCAAGAAGAACGAAATCAAGCGACTGAAAGCCGCTTACAAAGAATTCAACACTCAGAACCGCGGCATAAAGAAAGACCGCATAAATCAGGCAAAGGTCATGCCCAAGAGCACCGACGCCGAGAAGGCGGCGAGAAAAGCTGAGAAGGCGGCGAGAAAAGCTGCAATAAAGGCAGCGAAGGCTATGCCAAAGGGCACCGACGCCGAGAAGGCGGCGAGGAAAGCCGCGATAAATGCAGCGAAGGCTATGCCCAAGGGCATCGACGCCGCGAAGGCAGCAAGAAAAGCCGCGATAAAGGCCGCGAAGAAAGAGAACAGAGAGCTCAACAAGCTCAATGCGGACATCTCCGTGTGCGATTTCATCATCGACGAGATGAACAAATACAACACCCTTCGTATCCAAAAGCAGGTCGAGCGTTCCCGAGCGCTTGAGGCTGCCGGATATGCCGGAATATTCAACTACAGCAAAGAGGACATGGCTGAAGCCAAGGCTCTGCCGAAGTCCACTCACGAGGAGCGCGAGATTCGCAGCGACGCCATAACCCACGCCCGCGCACTCAAGAACGCCAGAAAGGCAATGGTAAAGTTCTACGGCTCGCCCGAAAATATCGTCGAGCCTTCAGACGATGCGTTCAAGGCCGCAGAGGCTCTGCCGGACGACACCTTCGCGCATCAGCTCGAGAAGAAGAGAACCGTCAAGAAGCTCGTCAACGAGAAGTCGAAGTACATCAGAAGCGTCAAGCCTCTTCTCGACGCAAGACGCCAGCTGACGGAAAAAGAAAACTATGCGCATCTTGACGATATCCGCGCAAGATACGCTGACGCAAAAGCGAACACCGACGCCGAGTACGAGGCGCGCAGAGTCGAGATCGAGAGACTCGAAGAGGAGCGCAAGGCAGACCTCGAGCGCAGGAAGCAGGAGCGCCTGGCAAAGAAGAACGGAAAGTGAGGAACAGACGATGAAAAAATTCAGTAAAATAGCAGCCGTTGTTGCGCTGATGCTCGTTGTCTGCCTCTCTTTCACAGGCTGCGGCAATCTCGGCAACGCGATAATCTCCGCCCTCTCCCTCGATGTCACGGTCGACGACCCGGCGCTCATCAAGGTTGAGGATATACTCGACAAGACCGTCAAGACGGAATCCGTCAAGAGCGGCGACTTCACCTATACATTATATACCGACAACACCGCCTGTGTCACAGACTACACCGGAAACGATTCCGTCGTCTCCATACCCGCCGAAATAGACGGCGCAAAGGTCGTCGGTCTCGAGAACAAGTCTCTCAAGGGCAGCAGCTCGCTCAAGGAGCTTATTATCCCCGACTCCGTTGAGGTAATCGGCAACTATGCGGCGATGTACTGCGACAATCTCGAAAAGGTCACGATAGGCAAGAACGTCAAACACATCGGCATAAGCGCTTTCGAGGGCTCGCAGGAGAACACCTACACCGGAAAGAGCAAGCTCAAGACCGTCATTTTCAACGGCGCACCCAAGACTATATCCGAAAAGGCCTTCTACTTCTGCTCCGCGCTGACCGAGATAGTCCTGCCCGAGGGCGTTGAGACCATCGGCGACTGGGCATTTGCGAAGTGTTTCAGCGCAAAGAAGATAATTATCCCCGAGGGCGTCACTCAAATTGACGACCACGCGTTCCTCAAGTGCACCGGAGCGGTCGAGATATCCATTCCCGGCACGGTTGAGAGCATTGCGGTGAGCACATTCTACCGCTGCTCCTCTCTCGAGAAGCTCACCATCGGCGAGGGAGTCAAAAAGCTCGAAAAGGGCGCGTTTGAAGAGTGCAAATCGCTCAAAACAGTCGTCCTGCCCGAGAGCATGGAAGAGCTCGGCAAATATGCGTTCTACAACTGCTATGGACTTGACGAGATAACCGTTCACTCCGGAGTCAAGGTATTCGGCGGCGAAATATTCAAGGCCGTCGGCGAGCTTACGGTTATAACCGAGAGCGGAAGCGGCGCCGAGAAATATGCTAAGGATAACGGCTTCAACGTAAGCATTATCGGTTGACGGAGGAAAAATGGGAACGATAATCGCACTCGGCGGCGGCCGTTATGACGACGGCGAGGTCATGCCGATATTTGAAAGGATAGTCCGCGAATCTGGCAAGGAGCATCCTCATGTTGTGTTTCTGCCGACCGCGGGGCACGACGATACCGAGGGCGACGAGCCTATTTGGGAGAGCTTTGAAAAGCTCGGCTGCACAGTCGAAACGCTCAAGCTGACCGACCCCGAAAACACGGATAAACACATATACGATACGCTCGTGAGCACCGACATAGTCTACGCCGGCGGCGGAAATCTTGAGTTCATGATGAACACATTCAAGGCAACCGGCGCGGACGAGGCGCTCAAAGAGGCATATAAACGCGGAAAAGTCCTCTCGGGACTCAGCTCCGGCGCAATGTGCTGGTTCGACATGGGATATGACGACTGCGGCGAAAACGGCAGCTTCATGTTCGTCGACTGCATCGGACTTCTCCCCTACTGCTACTGCCCGCACTTCATCAGCGAACGCTGGCAGAGCTTCGGGACAGCCGTAAAAGGCTGCCGCGACTCCGGCATAGGCGTTGAGGACGGCGCGGCGCTCATCTTCAAGGACGGCCACTTCTCCGCCATGTGCGGAAACGACGGCGGAAGCGTGTTCTATTTTGACAGAGACAACGGCTTTGAAAAGAGCGACATAACCGAGGACGCCTCGGCGCTGGATATATAAAACTTCATGCAGGGAAAACGGATGATTTCTGTTTTCCCTGTTTTTTATCGGGGTATTGATGACGGCTATCATTTTCGCACATCCCGTCAGTTGGCATATATGAGTAACCCCTCAGTCACTTCGTGACAGCTCCCCTGCAAAGGGAGCCTGCGGACAGGTTCGTGCGTGGTTGCTCTTTTTATCGTCGTCGGCGTCGGGGTCGCCGTACCCTACCAAATCCGGTTTTATGCTTATAGGCACAAGTAATGCAATTAACCAACCGACCCGCCTTCGCATATTCTTATAGTAAATGAATATGCGGAGGTATTTTTATGCCCGATGTCTATCTCAGCCCCTCAACTCAGGGCTACAATCCATATATAATCGGCGAGAGCGAGAAATACTATATGAATCTCCTCGCCGACGCAATGGAGCCGTATCTCTCTTCAAGCGGGATAAGCTACGGCAGGAACGACCCGAACGGCAACGCGGCGGCGGCTGTCGCGCGCGGAAACAGAGGAAACTATCGGCTCTATCTCGCCCTGCACTCAAACGCCGCGCCCGCCATATATGAGGGCACTCTGCGCGGACCGGACGTCTACTACTATCCGACGAGCACACAGGGAAAGCGCGCTGCCGATATAATCGCAAACGGGCTGCGCGAGATTTACCCCGAGCCCGAGCTTGTGAACACACGCACCTCAACAACACTGCTCGAGCTAAAACGTTCGAAGGCTCCCGCGGTTTACCTTGAGCTTGCCTACCACGACAACGAGCAGGACGCGCGGTGGATAGCCGACAACATTGACGCGATAGCCGAAAACCTTGTTATAAGCATCGCGGACTTTCTCGGCGTGCAGTACTATCCGCCCGTTTTTCCCGCCACGGGTACCGTTAGCACGCGGGGCGGGGTTCTGAACGTCCGCCGTGCGCCGAATATGACCTCAGCCGTTATCGGCACTCTCCCCAACGGACGCGACGTAAAAATCATCGGCGCACTCAACGGGTGGTATGCCATAGAGTTTAAAACCACAACAGGTTACGTTTTTGCGGGAAACATCAAGAGAAATTGACACAGGCTGTACACAAAATTGACATATTTATACACTTATACGCTTTTTTACGACGGCGTTTGTATAAAATGCAGATTTTTAAACTTTTCCTTGCTTTTACCCCCAAAAAGCCCTATACTATTATTGTATTTTCACCGTACTTTTCTTTAGGGGGAACGAGGATTTGAAGTTGCTTGAGGAGCGCATAATTGCTGACGGCAAGGTGATCGGGGACGATATTCTCAAGGTGGATATGTTTCTCAATCACCAGATCGACGTGAACCTTCTTCAGGAAATCGGCAAGGAGTTCAAGCGCCGTTTTGACGGGTGTAATATAAATAAAATTCTGACTATCGAGGCATCGGGCATAGGGATCGCGTGCATAACCGCGCAATATTTCTCTGTGCCTGTTGTTTTTGCCAAAAAAGGCGCGCATAAAAATGTCGGCGACAACGTCTATTCCACCGTCGTTCACTCGTTCACAAAGGGCACGGACAGCCTCGTCGCAGTATCGAAGGACTACATAAAAAAGGGCGACAGAATCCTCATCATCGACGATTTCCTCGCAAACGGCGCTGCCGTCTCGGGGCTTATCGATATAATCAAGCAGGCGGGCGCCGAGCTTGAGGGCGTCGGCATCGCAATAGAAAAGGGCTTCCAGCCCGGCAGAAAGGTTCTCGAGGAGAAGGGCGCGAGAGTCGAATCCCTCGCAATAATCGAGAAGATGGGCAACGGCAGCATAACTTTCAAAGAACAGGACAACTGAGTTATTTTTTCCCGCCGACATCGCGGGATAAATATAAAAAATTTTTTGGAGGTACGTCAAAAATGAAGAAATTCACAAGAATCCTCGCAATTGTTCTTGCACTCGCTACCATTTTCGGCTTTGCGGCTTGCAACAACAAGAACGGCGGCGAGAAGAAGATGAAGGTCGGTTTTATCTTCCTTCATGACGAAAACTCAACTTATGACAAGAACTTCATCACCGCAGCTGAGGAAGCCTGCAAGGAGCTTGGCGTTGAGATCATCAAGAAGACCGGCATCAGCGAGACTGCTGCCTGCTTCGATGCGGCGGCCGACCTTGCCGAGCAGGGCTGCTCCGTTGTTTTCGCCGACAGCTTCGGCCACGAGAGCTTCATGATCCAGGCTGCCGAGAAGTATCCGGACGTCCAGTTCTGCCACGCTACCGGCACTCAGGCTCACACTAAGAATCTCAAGAACTTCCACAATGCTTTCGCTTCCATCTACGAGGGCCGTTATCTTGCGGGTATTGCCGCAGGCATGAAGCTCAACGCTATGATCAAGGAAGGCAAGTTCGAGGCTAAGGACGCTAAGATAGGCTATGTCGGCGCATACCCCTATGCAGAGGTTAAGTCCGGCTACACCGCATTCTTCCTCGGCGTAAGATCCGTCTGCAAAGAGGCTACCATGGAAGTCCAGTTCACCGGTTCATGGTATGACGAGGCCAAGGAGAAGGAAGCCGCTACCCTGCTTATCGGCAGAGGCTGCAAGCTCATCAGCCAGCACGCCGACTCCATGGGCGCTCCCACCGCTTGCGAGAGCGCAGGCGTTCCCAACGTCTCCTACAACGGCTCCACTCTTGACGCTTGCCCGAACACCTTCATCGTTTCCTCCAGAATCAACTGGGTACCTTACATGAAGTACATGATCGAGTGCGTCAGAGACAACAAGGCTATTGACACCGACTGGTGCAAGGGCATCAACGAGGGCGCTGTCGAGCTGACCCCCATCAACGAGAAGGTCGCCGCTCCCGGCACTGCCGAGGCTATCAAGGCTGCCGAAGAGCAGTTCAAGGCCGGCACTCTCCATGTTTTTGACACCTCCACATTCACCGTTGACGGCAAGACCCTCACCAGCTACATGGCCGACGTCGACACCGACGAGAAATTCACCCCCGACACCGAGGTTATTTCCAACGGCTATTTCCACGAGTCCGAGAAGCGTTCCGCTCCTTACTTCGATGTCAACATCGATGGCATTACTCTTCTCAATGAGGGCTGATTAACAAGCAGTAACTTTCATTCAGACGGGGCGACGAAAGCCGCTCCGTCTGAAGCAGTTAAATTAAAAAGATTTTAAGTTTGAAAAGCCGATTATCCTTCCTGTCTTAATCGGCTTTTGAGATTTAAAATAGGAGGATAAGTGGGCTTGAACGCAGCAATCGAACTGAAAAATATTTCAAAAAGCTTCGGAAGCATCGTTGCCAACAAGGATGTATGTCTGACCGTCAACCGCGGCGAGATACTCTCCATTCTCGGCGAAAACGGCTCCGGAAAAACAACGCTGATGAACATGATCGCCGGAATTTACTATCCGGATCACGGTCAGATTTTCATCGACGGCAAAGAGGTGGTCATCCGCTCCCCCAAGGACGCGCTTGACTACAAAATAGGCATGGTCCATCAGCATTTCAAGCTCGTGGACGTATTCTCCGCAACGGAGAATATCATCCTCGGTCTTGACGAGGGCAAATTCAATGTCAAAAAGTCTGCCGAACGCATAAAAAAGATAAGCGAGCAGTACGGCTTTGACATCGACCCGAACAAGAAGATATACGAGATGTCCGTCTCCGAAAAGCAGACCGTTGAGATAATCAAGGTGCTCTACAGAGGCGCCGACATACTCATTCTTGACGAGCCCACAGCCGTTCTCACTCCGCAGGAGACGCTCAAGCTCTTTGACGTCCTGCGCCGTATGCGCGACGACGGCAAGGCTATCATAATCATCACCCATAAGCTCCACGAGGTGCTCTCCCTCTCCGACCGCGTATCGGTTCTCAGAAAGGGCGAATACATCGGCACGGTCAGGACCGCAGAGACTAACGAATCCGAGCTCACCGAGATGATGGTCGGCAAGAAGATAAGCCTCAACATCGACCGCAGCGATCCCGTTGACCCCGTGGACAGGCTCATAGTCAAGGATATAAACTGCATAAACCGCGAGGGCGTAAAGCTCCTCGACAACATTTCGTTCACCGCGCGTTCGGGCGAGATACTCGGCATCGCGGGTATCGCCGGAAGCGGTCAGCGCGAGCTGCTTGAATCCATCGCCGGACTTCAGCATCTCAACAGCGGCGAAATACTCTATAACAACCCCAAGACCGGCAATCAGGACAACCTGCGCGACAAGACGCCCATGCAGATTCGCGAGCTCGGCGTGCGCCTGTCGTTCGTCCCCGAGGACAGACTCGGCATGGGACTCGTCGGCAACATGGATATAGTCGACAACATGATGCTGCGAAGCTACCGCAAGGGCAAGAGCGCGTTCCTTGAGCGCAAGAAGCCCAAGACGCTCGCGGAAAAGGTCATCAGCGACCTCGAGGTCGTCACCCCGAGCGCGAATACGCCCGTTCGCCGTCTCTCCGGCGGCAACGTGCAGAAGGTGCTCGTCGGCCGTGAGATAGCCTCCTCCCCCACCGTCTTTATGGCTGCCTACCCCGTGCGCGGACTTGACATCAACTCATCCTATCTCATATATAACCTGCTCAATCAGCAGAAGGAAAAGGGCGTCGCCGTTATATTTGTCGGCGAGGATCTCGACGTTCTGCTTGAGCTCTGCGACCGAATCCTCGTCATAAACTCCGGCAAGATAACGGGAGTAGTCGACGCAAGGACTTCCACAAAGGAAGAGCTCGGTCTGCTTATGACAAAAACCGACGGAGGTGAAACCCATGAGTAAGTCAAACGGACAGAAGCGAGAGCCGCTTTTCCACATAGTCAAGCGCAGCACCGTTCCCTCATGGGCGGCATGGCTTATCAGAATCGGCGCGGTCATTCTGGCGCTGCTCGTCTGCGCGGTCGTGACCGTCGTTATCACCGGCCAGAATCCCGCGGAGGTCTATTCCGCGATAATCTTCGGTGCGGTAGGCTCGCCCAGGCGCATATGGAGCCTGTTCCAGAACCTCGCGATGCTCCTTTGCATTTCGCTCGCAGTCACCCCCGCATTCAAGATGAAATTCTGGAACATCGGCGCCGAGGGGCAGGCGCTCATGGGCGGCTTCGCAACCGCCTCCTGCATGATCCTCTTCGGCGACAAGCTCCCGTCCTACATTCTCTTCCCCGTCATGATAATAACGAGCGTCATTGCGGGTGCGATATGGGCTTTTATCCCCGCGTTCTTCAAGGCGAAGTGGAACACCAACGAGACGCTTTTCACGCTGATGATGAACTACATCGCCACACAGATAGTCGCCTATTTCTGCTACAAGTGGTCGAACCCCAAGGGCTCGGGTCACATCGGCGTTATCAACAGCGTCAGCCACAGCGGCTGGCTGCCGAGTCTCGGCAATCAGGATTATCTGCTCAACATACTGATAGTTGCGGCTCTGACCGTCTTTATGTACATCTATCTCAAGTACAGCAAGCACGGCTATGAGATTTCCGTTGTCGGCGAGAGTGAAAACACCGCGCGCTACATCGGCATAAACGTCAAAAAGGTCATCATGCGCACGATGCTCCTCTCCGGCGCGCTCTGCGGCATAACCGGCTTCCTGCTCGTCAGCGGCACCGACCACACCGTAGCGACGAACACCGTCGGCGGACGCGGCTTCACTGCGATAATGGTATCGTGGCTCGCAAAGTTCAACCCCGCCTACATGATCCTAACCTCGCTGCTCATCGTTTTCTTCCAGAAGGGCGCGATTCAGATATCGACGAGCCTCGGACTCAACGACTCGTTCGCAGATATCATAACCGGCATAATAATCTTCTTCATCATCGGCAGCGAGTTCTTCATCAACTACTCTGTCAAGTTCCGCAGCAAGGAGGCGAAGGCATAATGATAGTTATTACATTTATTCAGCGTGCTATAATGCAGAGCATTCCTCTGCTCTTCGGCTCAACGGGCGAGACTATAACCGAAAAGGGCGGCAACCTGAACCTCGGTATCCCCGGCATAATGTATGTCGGCGGTATCTCCGGCGTTATCGGTGCGTTCTTCTATGAGAAAAATGCCGCCGCGATAAACCCGTTCCTCGCGGTACTCATTCCCCTGCTCTCGAGCATTCTCGGCTCGGCGCTCATGGGTCTGCTCTACTGCTTCCTGACCGTCACGCTGCGTGCGAATCAGAACGTTACGGGTCTTGCGATGACGACCTTCGGCGTCGGCTTCGGCAACTTCTTCGGCGGCTCGCTCATCAAGATAACCGGAAGCGACATCCCCTCGATAGCGCTGAGCGCGACGAGCAACTGCTTTAAAACCACGCTTCCGTTTGCTTCGAAGCTCGGAAAAGTCGGAGATCTTCTCTTCTCCTACAGCTTTCTCGCCTACACCGCGATAATCATCGCGCTCATAACCGCCTACTTCTTCAAGCATACGCGCACGGGACTTCAGCTTCGCGCAGTCGGCGAGAACCCCGCAACGAGCGACGCGGCGGGCATAAACGTCGGCAGATACAAGTATATTTCGACTGTTGTCGGCAGCATTATAGCAGGTCTCGGCGGTCTCTACTACGTCATGGACTACGCAAACGGCGTATGGTCGAACAACGGCTTCGGCGACCGCGGCTGGCTTGCAATCGCGCTCGTTATCTTCGCGGTTTGGAAGCCCGACCTCGGCATACTCGGCTCGTTCCTCTTCGGCGGTCTCATGGTCGTTCACAACTACATCCCGAACCTCAGTTTCGGCGCACAGGAGCTGTTCATGATGACGCCTTACGTCGTTACGATAATCGTTCTTGTCGCTGTCAGTATGCGCCGCAAGCGCGAGAATCTGCCTCCCGCGAGCCTCGGACTTTCTTACTTCCGCGAGGATCGATAATATTGATTTTTTGAAACTCATGGTGTATAATAAAGCCATAAAACTTAGGAGGTTTTACTATGTTAGTTTCCGCAGCAAAAATGCTCAAAGATGCAAAGGCCGGCAAGTACGCGGTAGGTCACTTCAATATCAACAACCTTGAGTGGACAAAGGCTATTCTTCTCACCGCTCAGGAGCTCAACTCCCCCGTTATCCTCGGCGTGTCCGAAGGCGCGGGCAAGTATATGTGCGGCTTCAAGACCGTCACCGCCATGGTTGACGCTATGGTCGACGAGCTCGGAATCACCGTTCCCGTTGCGCTTCACCTTGATCACGGCTCCTATGAGGGCGCGCTCAAGTGCATCGAGGCGGGCTTCTCCTCCGTCATGTTTGACGGCTCTCACTACGGCATTGAGGAAAATATTACAAAGACAAAGGAAATAATCGCTCTCGCTCATTCGAAGGGCATTTCCGTTGAAGCCGAAGTCGGCGCCATCGGCGGCGAAGAGGACGGCGTTATAGGCGGCGGCGAGGTCGCAGACCCCGAGGAGTGCAAGATGATTGCCGATCTCGGCGTCGATATGCTCGCAGCGGGCATAGGCAATATCCACGGCAAGTATCCCGCGAACTGGAAGGGTCTGAGATTCGACGTTCTCGCCAACATCCAGGAGCTCACCGGCGAGATGCCCCTCGTTCTCCACGGCGGCACTGGCATTCCCGCAGACATGATAAAGGAAGCTATCTCCCTCGGCGTTTCCAAGATAAACGTCAACACCGAGTGCCAGCTTGCTTTTGCCGAGGCTACCAGAAAGTACATCGAGGCAGGCAAGGATCTTGAGGGCAAGGGCTTCGATCCCAGAAAGCTTCTCGCTCCCGGCGTTGAGGCTATCAAGGCTACCGTCAAGGAGAAGATGGAGCTGTTCGGCTCGGTCAACAAGGCATAAAAAAGCTCTAAAAATCAATTTACCGGCAGAGTAAAATCTGCCGGTATTTTCATTTACGGAGATGATAAAAAATTACCGCCGACGGACAGTCGGCGGTTTTTGCATATGAGAATGAAGTTATTAAAGCTTCTCCAACAGCTTTCTGAGACTTCTTTAGATATTGTGTAAATATGGCGTGCAAGCCGTTTCCCGTCTTTCACGCCATTCATCACTTTGCTTTTTTATACCGTACTTTGGACTTTACACATAATTTGAAGAAGAACCCGCCATTCATCACTTTGCTTTTTTATACCGTACTTTGGACTTTACACATAATTTGAAGAAGAACCATTTTGAAACCTCCTCACTCTTTTCATTGAACGGTTTAGTGCCTTTTATTTTTTATAGATAGAATAAACATACATATTGTTGAAAGTAGATATACGAAGTACAAAACATACGTTACGCTATTTCCCCACGGGAACGATTGCTCTGGATGTTGCAATGCATATAGAAAAAACATAATAGCTATAAAAATCATAGCACAACCAACCAAGAGAAAGATACTTGATTTTTTCATACAAAAATCTCCTTTTTGATTTTTAATTAGTCGAGTATGCAACAGCATAAGTTTTTGAACTATTCACTATATCATGCGGTGTAACTCCAGGTTCACCGTGAGAACCACCAACCTCGATATCTATACCTTGATTTTTGTATGCAGCCCATACCAACTCAGAACAATACCAATCTGTCTCACTGGCACTTGTATCTTTCGCTAAATCTAAATTGTATGAAGAACCAACTTCTCCTCTACAAAACGAAACAGCTGCATTTTTAATGCTTTCAGTTGCTCCGCTAACTCTTAAAATTGTGACACCTTTTTCATCGACCCTGGTATCATCCAAAATACTTCTCGTAACACCGCCGTAGCTATTAGAAATAGCCTCAATCAAGCGAATATATTTTGTTCCATCACTTCTAGTATAGATGCCATCAACTATAGCGATATGTCCCGTAATACCAAAGCCCCCTTTTGCTTCGTATATAACATCTCCTTTTTTCACCACATCTAATAGATTGTATTTGCTGTATGTCGCTTGAGAAGGACAAGAATATCCTGTATTGTAGTAATATTTTCTTCCTCCTCCAGAACTTGACGAGCAAGTCGCTACTGTTGGAGATGGTAATAACACTGAATAATAGGAATTTTCATACTCACTTATGGATTGACCAGCATAGCCATTTCTAAAGTCGTCATAGGTCATTCCCAATTCAATGTTGTTCTCATTTGCATAAGTTACAATACGAGAGTATGCATCTTCAAGCTCGATATTACCATACGGAGCAGTTTTATCACTTGCATATGCGATAACTGATGTAGAAAAAATCATAACAAAAACAAGCATCACTGGAAGTAATCGTGAAAATTTTCTTTTCATAACATTTAATCCTCCTTTTTATGTTCTCTGTTAGTTGATACTTTAATTTGTTCGATTTATTAAATTGTGCATTGGAATCACCCAACCTTTCAGAATATTACGAAAAAAACCGCAACAAGCCTTCGATAAGCTGTTGCGGTCTGACGACACTTCATTTGCGGAAGTTATAAATACCGCTTGCATCGCTTGTTCTAAACAGCAGACCGCAACGTTTATAACTCCTCTGTGTATATTGTAATAAAAAATGTCGAAATTGTCAAGCTGTTAATTGACAAAAATCGTCTCGTAAATTGTATATGCTAAAATGATATGACTCAATAAAAAAGAGAAGTAACTTCAAAATATGGTATAATGTTATTCACTACAAATCTCTTTATTGTTCCTCCTATGTTTTTTTCTCTTCTGTACTTTAAATTGTCAAAAAAAGTTTTAAACATCCAAAAACCTCCCTCTGTATTTTTTTAACCATATTATGATACAATTCAGCAAAACTTACAAAAGAGAGCTGCTGGAATTATGCAAAAATACTATTATCAGAGACTGCGCGACATTCGCGAGGACAGAGAAAAAACGCAAAAAGAAATTGCGGAAGTGCTCAACACGACCTACCAGTATTACAGCGCATACGAGCGCGGTGTGCGGGACATACCGAGCCACCATATAAAAACTCTTGCGCTCTACTACAACATCTCCGCAGACTACCTTTTGGGACTTACGGACGAGCCGAAAGCGCTGAAATAAAGTTTAACGCCCGAGTGCGGATATCTCTATTGACTGCACTCGGGCGTTATTGTATAATCAACTAAAAATCTTAGGGGGAACAGATAAATGCTCACTATAAAAGACGGCGAGTTTAAAATGAACGGCGAGAGCTTTCGCATATATTCCGGCTCGATGCACTATTTCCGAATTATGCCCGAATATTGGGAGGACAGGCTCAAAAAGCTCAAGGCGGCGGGTTTTAACACGGTCGAAACCTATGTCTGCTGGAACATGCACGAGCCTAAAAAGGGCGAATTTGATTTCACCGGCAGATTTGACATCAGGCGGTTCATCAAGACCGCCCAAAAGGTCGGACTCTATGCTATAGTCAGACCCGGCCCGTATATCTGCGCCGAATGGGACTTCGGCGGACTGCCCGCATGGCTGCTCAAGGACAGAAATATGCGCCTGCGCTGCGCCTATCCCGATTATTTGCAGCACGTTTCGGACTTCTATCACAGGCTGTTTGAGGAGATAGGCGACCTTCAGCAGAGCGAGGGCGGCAACATAATCGCAATGCAGGTCGAGAACGAATACGGCAGCTACGGCAACGACAAGGAGTATCTCAGATATATCGAAAAGCTCATGCTCGACTGCGGCGCAAAGGTCATGCTCTTCACCTCCGACGGCGACGACAACAGTATGCTCTCCGGCGGCACGCTCCCCGACCTGTTCAAGACGCTGAACTTCGGCTCGCGCACGGCCGTTATATTCAACGCCCTTGAAAGATTCCACGAGACCGCGCCGAAGATGTGCACGGAGTTCTGGTGCGGCTGGTTTGACCACTGGGGCGAGGAGCACCACACCCGCGGCTCGGACAGCGTATCTGATGAGATAAAGGCTTTTCTTGATATCGATGCGAGCTTCAACTTCTATATGTTCCACGGCGGCACGAACTTCGGCTTCACAGCCGGAGCAAACTACTATGACGAATATCAGCCGACCGTCACAAGCTACGACTACTGCGCTCTGCTGACCGAATGGGGCGACTACACGCCCGCCTACTACGCGGTCAGAGAGATTCTGCTCAAGGCGCAGAATCTGCCCGAAACCGAGCTTCCCGCCTCGCCCGAGCTTCAAAATATCGGAAAAGTGGCGCTCGGTGAGAGCACCTCGATTATGAGCAATCTCGACAATCTCGGCGAGCGCCGCCGCGTTCCCCTGCCCGAGAGCATGGAATATTTCGGTCAGAACAGCGGCATGATCTACTATGAAACGAAGCTTGAGCAGATATATAATCCGCACAGCCTGCGCGTTGCCCACGTCCACGACACGGCGTATGTCTACATCGACGGCGCGCCCAAGGCGAAAATAGACCGCCGCGACGAGAACAAAATCAAAGGCTACGACACCTTCGATTTTGACGGCTGCACGGACGGCTGCACCATAGGCGTATTGGTTGACGCGATGGGACGCGTAAACTACGGCGAGCACATCTACGACCGCAAGGGAATTGAAGCCATACGCTACGGCAATCAAAACCTCATGGGCTACGATGTCATCACGCTCCCGCTCGACAACCCGGAGAAGATCGACTTTTCGCTCGCAGACAGCAGGTATCCCCTTTTCATGCGCGGTCACTTCAAAGCGCAGGGTCAAAAGGACTGCTTTGTACATTTAGACGGCTTCAAAAAGGGCTTCGTCTACATAAACGGCTTCAACATCGGCCGCTATTGGGAGATAGGTCCGCAGCGCGCGCTCTACATTCCCGGAGTCCTGCTCAAGGACGAGAACGAGATAATCGTACTCGAGCTTGAGGGCTGCGAAAAGGCGGAGGTCGAAATAACCGCCGAGCCGGATTTGGGATAAGAAAAAAATATATAAAACACAAAACCCCGAGCTGTTTTCACAGTTCGGGGTTCATTTATGCTATGCTGTTTTTTACTGCTTTGCGCCGTTATCGAACATCTCGAGAGCCTTGACGCTGATCGCGAAGCAGTTTGCAAGTCCTTCTTCGTTCATGTTGTCATAGGTATCTCTTCTGGTGTGATAGTAGTCCTCAAGCTTATGATTGAGGCCGGTGACGCCGGTCGCTCTGAAGCCCGCCTGAGCGAAAGCCGCGGAGTCGGTAGCGCCGCCGAGAGGCGGAACCCAGCCCTTCTTGCAGGCAATGTCAAGCTCCTTGGCAGCCTCCATGAACAGGTCGGAAACGTCCTTGTCGGCCTTTACAGTACCGTTGAGGTCGCGGTAGTTGGTCATGAGGTACTTGGGATCGTGAATCGTATCATAGGAGAAGATGAAGGTCGGGACATCGTCGAACTCACCCTTATGAGCCTCGCACCATGCCTTTGCGCCGCGCAGACCCGCTTCCTCGGAGCCTGTGAGGATAACGCCGATTTCGGTATTCTCGAGCTCGATGCCCTCATCCTTGAGAGCCTTGAGGATAGCAATACCCATGTAGCAGCCGGAGAGGTTGTCGTTCGCGCCGTCAACAACGCGGTTCTCGTTCCACATCCAATAGAGACCGATAAGGAACGGGACAAACACAAGACCTATAAGGCGAAGAAGTCCGAGAGTGTCGCCGGCATCGAACGGCGGAACACTAAGTCCGTTCTTTGCGACGAGTATTATAGAAACAACAAGATAATATACGGCGCCTATACCGCAGATAACCGCGTGACCCTCAAAGCCGACACCGCCGAGCTTATAGTTTACGGGCCACTCCCAGGCAGCGTCCGGATGGCCGTTGAAGAATATGCGGCGCTTGACCTCGCCCTTGCAGCTCTTGACTGCGGTGACGTTATGGCCGGTCTTTTCCGGGAAGCAACGGTCGATAAGCTTCTTATACAGGCCGAACTCCATAAAGACGATGAACAGTCCGACAACGATAAGAATTATCGAGATGAGAGGATAAAAGAACGAAAGGGCAATTGCTGCGAGGACGAAGGTGATGGTGAAATAAATCCATCCGTAGAATGAGCCGGGATTCTCCTTGAACGGCTCGACGTCGGCTCTCTCGCATCCGCACTCGTTTTTGAGCACGTCCGCCATGTACTCGCAGGCCTGATGCTCGCCCTTTGAACCGGGATCGCGCTTTTCGAAGCTCTTGCATATGTGAGTTATCTCGCTCACCATATACTTGGCAGCTTCTTTCTTCTTGTCAATTATCGACTGAAGATTCATTTTTTATTACCTCCTTGAAATATATAAGTCGAGCGGCCGCCCGAGGCTGCTGCACTTTTCGCGGCTGCCGCTCAAAACAGTCTTTTATTTGCGGGGACCGGTAAAGCCGTTCGCCTGCTGGAATTTGTCAATTTTGTCGATAACTCCGAGGACGACGTCGAAGCCGTTGCCGACGGTTTCAACATCGAAGCGCTCGGGCATATCGCGCCAGGTGTGATAATAATAGGTAAGGGTCGGATCCTGAGCCGCAAAGGTGACGGACTTGGCACCGGCCTTTGTCATCGGGGTGCTGTCGCAGCCGCCGACGGGGTTATGTATGCAGCCCTTGGTCTTGCTCTCTATTCCGAGCTCCGCAAAGGTATCCTTGAACATCGTTTCAAGATCCTTGTCGAAGCGGCAGAACTGCCAATCGTCCTTGACAACGACCTCGAAATAGTCCTTGTCGGCGACGGAGTCTATATTTATGTTCCAGACATTGTCAAGAATCGGCTCGCCCTTATGCATACGGGTGAACGCGATAGAACCGCGCAGACCTGCCTCCTCGGAGCCGCAGTTGAAGTCGATTATACGGCAGTTTTTGGGCATCTTCTCGGGATTCTCTTTGAAATACTTCGTAACGACATAGCTGAGAGCGCAGCCCGTTGCGTTATCCATAGCGCCGCGCGAAGCGTTGCGCGGATCGGGATCTGCCCACATGATAAGGAACGCACTGCCTATGGCGGTAACGAGGGGCATAAAGCGCATAGCGAACATAAAGTTCACAAACGCGGGCGAAGCAAAAGCCTCTACCGCCCAACCTGCGCCGAAATAATATCCTGTGTAGAGAGTCGCAACGGCGACAGAAGTGCCGGCGAGGAAGAAGAAGCAAAGCGCACCGAAGCCGACCTTGGCGAAGGTAGCGATGAGGCCGAGCTTGGGCTTCATATAGGAGTGCTCCGAATGACGCCAGTTCCAGCTGGTATCGGTATGACCGGAGAGGACAATGGTATAGTCATACTTGCCGTCCTCCGGGAGCAGCTCGCCGTAGGTGTTCTGCGATATCTCCTGCTTAAAGAACATATCGAACCATGTCTTATAAAGGAAAACGCTGCATACGAGCCAAACAATAACGGCTATCGACACGAGCGCCATTCCGTACCAGACCGAGGGGATGCCCATTGCAATATATACAAGGGCGCTCAGCGCAAGACCGACCCAGCCGGCATAGGGGATTCCGCCGATGGACGCACGCGGAGAGACCGCAAATTCTTCACGAATCGGCTCTATGCCTATCTCTCTGAGCTTATCGCCCATATAGGCCGCAAATTTTTTCTCATTGTCGGTACCCGGCAATCTTGAACCGATGTTCTTCGAGGCGTGATTGACTATGTCATACACCTCTTGAGCATACTTTCTGTGTTCTTCTTTCATAAAAAGCGACACTCCTTTTGTAAATGTGTCATAATTATACAATATTTCGGAGATGAAAAGCAATAGACATTAAATAGAATACAAAAATTTCTTTAAAATTTGTTAACAAATAAATTATTTCGGCGATTGGCGGGAATAATAACAAATACAATATAAAATATTCTCACAAGAAAGAGTGAATGAAAACGGACAAGAATAAAAGAAAAAAGATTTCCGAGCGTGATTGCCCTACCCCGAGCGCCGCTTCCGTAACGGGCGAGCCCGAGGACGTGTTTGACATGGTGAACAAATACGGCACGTACAACATTCAGCCCACCGCCCAGACAGAAAATTCCTTTCCGTATATTTCGCAGGGATTGCCGAAAAAAAGCAAAAACAACAAAAAGAATTGACTTCTCATCCCGCGGTATTAACCGCGGTTTTTTTGGTATAAAGCAACTTTTCTTGTTTGATACGCTCAAAAATCGTTGACAGAATTTGTATAATCTACTAAAATATGAAAAGGAAGATATTGTTTTGGGGGAGTAGATAATATTGTTAAGAATCGCAGTATGCGATGACAACATCCGCGAGCTTCGTGAAATCATGTCGCTCATTGAGGTGTACCCGCGCAAGTCGGCCTACGGGATAGAGGCTACCGCCTTTTCCGATTCCGAAGAATTGGCAAAACGGATAGACGAGTTTGATGTTTTTCTTCTCGATTACCTGATGCCGGGAATAGATGGGCTCGAGCTTTCAAAACGTATCAGAGAGAAATATATGACAACAAAAACCATTATATTCATCTCGCGGTATGACGACATCATCTACGATGCATTTGAGGTTCACGCCCATCGCTATCTCATCAAGCCCGTTGAAAAGGAAAAGCTCTATCAGGCGCTCAACGAGCTCAACGTAGACGCGTATGCGTTTCGCCGACTGCTTGTCAAGAACGGCGGAGAGTCAATGCTTATCGATATAGACAAGATATATTTTATCGAAGTCAAGCTCAAGAACACGCATATCCACTATGAAGAAAACGGCGAGGAGAGGGTTTTCGTGTGCAGAAAATCGCTCAACAGCTTTGAGAGGGAACTCTCCCCTTTCTGGTTTCAGCGCACGCACCGCGCTTATCTGACGAACCTTGCGATGATAGAGTCGTTTGACAACAAGAACATATACATAAAAAATCTGAAGAGATGTATTCCTGTGGGACCCAACCATATTAGCAAGGTATCGAGCAGGCTCTTTCAGCTGACTCGGCAGCGTAGCGGAGGCGATGCGGGGAGGTCTGCGCTATGAATACATTCGCAGCGCTCTGTGCTCCGCTGAATCTCGTCAGCTGTGTGTGCTGTATACTGCTTGTGCACACATTTCTGCATTCAGTCGGTTACGAAACGAAAACGAGGAAAATCCCGCTCGACGTTTTCTGTCTCGGTCTCGCCGCACTGAGCTTCGCTCCGGCATTTTTGCCGAAATACCTCGATGTGGCCGACACCGTTGACATGACATCGACTCTGTGCCACATCGTCTATCCCTATCTGATGTTCAAGTCGCGCAAAAAGACGGCCTTTTTATGGATAGGAATAGCCATGGTATCGAGCCTTGACTACCTGGCGTTCATATTAAACTATGCCATGAGGCTCGGCGTCATAGGTCAGCTGATAACCCGTATTGTCATATATCTAATTATATTCGCCGCCACCGCGCTGATCGTCAGAAGACGAGGACGAGCAGACCTCACGGAAGCCTTCGACAATTTCCCGCCTGTCGCAAGCCTGATGATATACGTGGCTTTTCTCGCCGCATATTACAGCGTCACGGTCTCGTTCAACGCGGAATACACAAAAGAGACCGCAAACTCGCTGACGATGTTTTCTTCGCTGCTTATCGTCGGCTGCATAGCGTATCTGGTAATAAAATATCTCACTGCCTCGCAGAAAAAACGCGCAACGGAAAAGCAGCTCGAGCTCGAGCTCAACCATTACAGCAACATGGTTGAAAAGAACCGTGATATGCGCGTGTTTCGCCATGATTTCAAGAACAATCTTATCTCCGTAAGAGCCCTGATAGGCGACGGTCAATATAACGAAGCGGAAAAATACATAGACGAGCTCTACGGCAGACTCGACGCGACAAAGAATGCGTTTTCAACCGGAAACCATCTCGCGGACGCCATACTCGCCGAGAAAAATTCTACGGCCGTTTCGCAGAAAACCGAAATAGATTTTGACGGAATCATACCGAGCGACGGTATAGACAACATCGACCTTTGCACAATCCTTGCAAATGCGCTCGACAACGCCCTTGAAGCGAGCAAGTCGATTGAAAATGCGATAATCAATGTGCGCGCCGCCGTAAATTCCGCGGTTTTCATGCTCACCGTCAGCAACCCCACCCTCCGACCTGTCGAGATAAAGAACAACCGTGTAAAGACAACTAAAGCAGACAGCGTAAACCACGGACTCGGCATCGGTAGCATAAAGAATGCGGCAAAAAAATATAACGGCGAAGTAAATCTCAAATATGAAGACGGACATTTCACTGTTGAAGTGATGATGATAATGAGAAAGGGTGCAAGAAAAAATGAAGGGTAAAATCAAAGCAACGCTCAGGAGATTCTTGAGCATTGCTCTCGCGGCGCTTATTCTGGCAGGCTGCGCGGGTGCGGCTTTCGCCGACGGCTCGGACGCGAGCGGTACGCTGAACGGCGTTAACTGGGTGTATACCGCCGCCGACAAGACGCTTGTTTTGAGCGGCAGCGGCACACTCGGAGACGGCGAGCGCGAAAGCAATCTTTTCGGTGCGTCGTGGTCGGCAAATCACGTAAAGATAGGTCCCGACGTCAACATCAAACAGGGATGGGTATTTGACAACTTCGACTTTGTTGAGGCGTATGAAGTCGACGCGGACAACAAATATCTCTGCAACCCCGACGGCGTACTCATGAGCAAGGATAAGACCGTGCTCATAAAATACCCGGCAGGCAGCAAGGAATTTTCGTTCTACACCGTTCCCGACACGGTAAAGACCATATCCTACGGCGCCTTTGAATTTTCCTCGGCTCTCAAAACCGTATTCCTTAACGACGGTCTTGAGACAATAGGCACTTTTGCGTTTTTTAACTGCAACAATCTGCTCTATATCACTGTCCCCGGCACGGTAACTTCGATGGGCAGAGGCATATTCAGCCAGTGCAGGGTATTGAACAAGGTGACTTTTGAAGAGGGCGTCACCGAAGTGCCCGCAGAGGCTTTTGACAGATGCCGCACGCTCGAAACCGTAGTGATTCCCGAATCCGTAACCACAATCGGCGAGGGTGCGTTCTGGGACTGCGTGAAGCTGACTACGCTCGACATTCCGAAAAATGTTCAGACCTTTGCCGTATCGCCCGGAAGGACTCTGGGAAAGCTCAACATAAAGCTCAACGTCGACCCCGAAAATAAGTATTTCTGCACGGACGATCTGGGCGTGCTCTACAACAAAGACAAGACTCTGCTCTACTTCTGCCCGAATCTTCCGTATACATTTGACTACACCGTCAGATGCAATCTCAACGAATATGCGTTCAGCGGCTGCGAAAATCTCAGAAACGTTGACATTGACTACAACCTGCGAGCCATACCGAAGAACGCATTTTACAACTGCAAAAATCTCAACACCGTGACCCTCCCCGCAACGCTCCAGAGAATAGACGGCGCGGCATTCAATGCATCGCTGAAAACCGTAAACTACCGCGGCACGGAGGAGCTTTGGAAGCTCATAACAATAGACAGCTTCTCAAACGACGCTATTAAGTCGGCGACAGTCGTCTATAACTACGGCGAGCCCGAGGAGCCTGACGAGATAACTCTCTCCTACGACCAAGCCTCCAACACCTTGACAATAGCGGGCAGCGGCGTGCTGACGCTCAATGACATAAAAAAGTGGAACTACACAAATCTGAACACCTACGGACTCAAAGTCAAAATCGGCAAGAACGTCAACATAACCGACGCTAAAGTGTTCTGCGACACGCTATGGCCGTTCTACTATATGAAATCGTTCGAGGTCGATTCGCTAAACCCGTACCTCAGCTCGCTCAACGGCGTGCTCTATAACAAGGATAAGACAAAGCTCATCAGATTCCCCTCCGGGAACACAACGGCGGATTACGATGTTGTCGAATGCTCGGTGGCCTCAACCGTAAAGGAAATCGCCCCCTATGCGTTCAAGAGCGCGGGCGTTACCGACGTCTATCTCCCGAACGGGCTTGAAACTATAGGTCAATACGCATTCGACGGCGCTTCGAAGCTCATTGACATAACAATTCCGTCATCCGTAAAAACAATAGGCTTCGGAGCATTTAGGAATTGCGCGAAGCTGACAAGGGCGGTTATTTCCGAAGGACTCGAGACTATACCCTCGGAATGTTTCTTGACGTGCAAAAAACTCGAAAGCGTAACTATCCCCGATTCCGTCACAAGAATCGAAAGAGGCGCCTTTACGGGCTGTGCACTCAAGGAGATAAAGATATCTGAGAATCTGACAAATATCGTCGTCCCCGGCTATACCTTCGCAGGATGCCCCGCGGCGGTCACGGTAGACGCAGACAACCCGAGCTACAGTGCAGACAGTCTCGGTGTGCTCTATAACAAAGACAAATCGCTCCTGCTCCACTGCCCGAACTTTGAAAAGGCATTTACTTTCGACATAAGCTGCGGCATAGAGCAATATGCGTTCTCCAGCTGCTCGAACCTCACGGACGTGACCTTCTCCTTTGCAATCAAAAAAATCCCGTTCGGCGCGTTCAGGAATTGCAGCTCGCTCAAAATAACCACCGTTCCCGACACGGTCAGGATGATAGATTCTGTGGCATTCTCTGGCTGCGCCATGACAAACTTCTATCTCCCCGACTCTGTCGAATACTTGGGAGACAGAGTTTTTGAGCGCACACCGCTGACACATTTTGAGTTCAACGACAAAATAGATACCTTCAAGAACATATTCTCGATATGCAAAAATCTCAGGACGGTCGTTCTCGGCAAGGGCATAAAGAAAATAGAGTCCGGTGCGCTCGGCGGCACGAGCAAGATAGACACGATATATTACCGCGGCAGCAAAAGCGACTGGGAAAAGATAAACGTCACCGACGTTGCCTCGGCGCTCAAAAATATCAAGATTGTCTATAACTACGGCCAGACGAGCGGCGTTTGCGGAGATAACCTCACTTGGAGCCTGCAGCCCGACCTCTTCCAGATAACTGTTGAGGGCAGCGGCGATATGTATTCCTACGACAACGCTGAGGACTTCACCTGGAGCAGCACCGCAGACGATGTCACGGGCGTTGTAATAGGCAACGGCGTCACCTCCGTAGGCAAGAATGCGTTCAACGGCTTCCCCCATCTCAACGAGGTACTGCTCGGAAGCACCGTTGAAAGAATCGACTCTCTCGCATTCGCAAACTGCGGCGACCTCATGACCGTTGCGATAACAACGGAGGGCGACACGAAAATAGAGTACGACGCGTTTGACGGTCACAACGAAAAATTCCTGCTCATATGCGACGAGAAGAACACCGCCGCGCAGGCTTTCGCCCTTGATAATGAGATGCCGCTTGTGACAGTAAACTACGACGAGGAAAAGAAGGTTATAAACTTCAAGGGCACGCTCACCGTCTTTGAGAGCGTTGCCGGAAGATACCTCGCCTACTACGCGTCGAGATACCCCGACGCCATGTATCTCCACTTCGACGTTCTGACCTTCGACGGAATCAAGACGGCAGACTCGACGGACGGCAAGAGATTCGAGTGCGTCGATCCCGACTCCGAGTACCTCACCTTCAAGGATATCTATGTGAAGATAAGCGTTATGAAGGACGGCGAGGAAAAGGACGTCACCTTCGGCGAAATGCTTGAAAGATACGAAAACGGCGACTACGACGCTTTCTATGCCGAAATAGAGAACGACAACGGCACGGATAAATCGCTCGTTGTCAAGGCTTTCCAGGCAATCTTCAAGCCGATTCTTAAAATCACGTCATCTATAATTAATTTTATAAAGAAACTGTTTAAATAACACAGACGAGCCGCTCTGCAAAACTCGCAGGGCGGCTCTTTTTGCGTTTCGTTCGCGCTTATTATTGATTTTCTTCCCGCGAAATGATATTATAAAGGGCAACAGATTTTCGGAGATGAGTTTTGTGTTTATTCTGACGCTCGGCAGCACCGACCCGTTTTTCAATCTGTCGGCGGAGGAATATCTGCTCCGCGAAAAAAACGAGGATTTTTTCCTGCTTTGGAAAAATGAGCCGTGCATTGTAATCGGTAAGAATCAGGTCGCCGCGGACGAAATAAACCCCGATTATGTCTCGGCCCGCTCCCTGCCCGTTGTCAGGCGTATGACCGGCGGCGGGGCAGTTTATCACGACGCGGGCAACCTCAATTTTTCGTTCATTCAAAACGGCGAGCCGAACAGAGCGGCGCTGTGCGGACCTGTTATCGAGGTTCTTCGCTCCCTCGGCGTTGAAGCAGAGCTTTCCGGGCGAAATGATATCACAGTCGACGGCAGAAAAGTTTCCGGCACCGCTATGTGCTCGCACGGCGGCAGATCGCTTTTTCACGGAACGCTGCTGATAAATTCCGACCTCGACGCCCTGTCCGAAGCTCTGAGATCGGACGGGGAAAAGCTTGCGGGACACGGGGTAAAATCAGTAAGAAGCCGCGTGGCAAACATCTCTGAATTCACTGAAAAACCGCTCTGCGCAGAGAATGTCGGTGCTATTCTCGCCCGTTATATGACGGAGCGCGGCGGCGAAAAATACGAGCTTAACGAAAATGAGATAAGCGCCGTTTTGGCAATTCGGAACAGCAAATATACCTCCGACTCGCCGAGCTGCGGGGCTGAGTATCCCGAGCAGTCGGAGCGCGTGCGTCTCAGGTGCGGGACGGTCTGCATAAAGAAGAAAACCGCCTGCGGGAGAATAGATGATATCCGCATTTTCGGCGACTTTATGAATACCGGAGACGTATCGGAGATTGAGAATCATCTTAAAGGAATCGAGCTTCGGCGCGGGGCGATAACATCGGCGCTCGAATCGGTTCAAACGGAAAAATATATCCCCGGGCTGACAGCCGGGGAGCTTGCGGACATCATAACAAAAAGCGAGTGATACACATGGAGAGACTCAAAAGAACGGCCGCCATACACGATATATCGGGCTTCGGCAAGTGCTCGCTGACAGTCGCGCTGCCGATAATCTCCGCTATGGGCATTGAAGTGGCGGCCATACCCACGGCCGTGCTTTCTACGCAGACGGGCGGGCTCGAGGGCTTCACCTACCGCGACCTCACGGCAGATATGCGCCCGATAGCGGCGCACTGGAAAAAGCTCGGAATAAAATTTGACGCGATATACAGCGGCTTTCTCGGCTCTGTTGAACAGATAGACATAGTGACGGATTTCATTGATGACTTCAAGGAGGAAAACACCGTTGTGCTCGTCGACCCCGCTATGGCGGACGGCGGCAGTATGTACTCGGTGTTCAACATGGACTTTGCAAGGCAGATGACGCGCCTTTGCGCAAAGGCGGACATAATCGTTCCGAATTTTACGGAGGCCGCGTTCATGCTCGGCGAGGAATATCGCCCCGCCCCATACACAAAGGAATTTGTTGAATCGACGCTTAAAAGGCTCTCCGAGCTCGGGCCGTCAAAGGTGGTTCTGACGGGCGTTGCATTCGACAAAAAACAGGTCGGCTCGGCTACCTATGACCGCCTGACAGATAAAATAAGCTATGCGCTTTCGGACACGGTGGACGGATATTTTCACGGCACGGGTGACGTATTTGCGAGCGCTCTGCTCGGCGCGTATCTGAACGGACTCACCCTCGCCGAGAGCGCACGGATAGCCGTTGACTACACCCACGGCTGCATAGAGAGGACAAAGGAAGCCGGAACCGACCTTCGCTACGGCGTTGACTTTGAACACGGAATCCCCGACCTGCTTCGGCAGACAGGAATAATATAAATATAAAGAGGAGAGGACTAAATGAGCTACGCAGACGAAGTATTTATCGCAAACTGCAAGGATATACTCGAAAACGGCACTTGGGACACAGACTACAACGTTCGCCCGCACTGGGAGGACGGCACGAGCGCGCACACAATAAAGAAATTCGGCATTGTCAACCGCTATGACCTTTCAAAGGAGTTCCCCGCGATGACGCTGAGAAAGACCTTTATCAAGAGCGCAACGGACGAGCTGCTTTGGATATGGCAGAAGAAATCGAACAACGTCAACGACTTCAACGGCCATGTCTGGGACTCCTGGGCAGACGAAAGCGGCAGCATAGGAAAGGCATACGGCTATCAGCTCGGAGTCAAGCACCACTACCCCGAGGGCGAGTTTGATCAGGTTGACAGGGTTCTCTATGACCTCAAGCACAACCCGCTCAGCCGCCGCATTCTGACTAATATATATGTCCACGCGGATCTGAGCGAGATGCACCTCTACCCCTGCGCATACAGCATGACCTTCAACGTCACGGGCAAGAAGCTCAATGCCATTCTCAACCAGCGCTCGCAGGATATGCTCACGGCGAACAGCTGGAACGTCTGCCAATATGCGACGCTCGTTCACATGATAGCGCAGGTGTCGGGGCTTGAGCCGGGCGAGTTCGTCCATGTCATAGCCGACGCGCACATATATGACAGGCACGTTCCGATAGTTGAGGAGCTTATAAAGCGCGAGCCATATGACGCGCCGAAGTTTATACTCGACAAGTCGATAACCGACTTCTACAAATTCACGCCCGACAGCGTGCATTTTGAGGACTACAAGTATCACGAATTCACCGAAAAAATACCCGTTGCGATATAAGGAGCCAAGATGAAAGCAATAGTTTGCGCCGACATAAATTGGGGCATAGGAAAGGGCGCGGGAATGCTCTTTCACATCCCCGCAGACCTGAAATTTTTCAAAGAAAAGACCATGGGCGGCACCGTCATAATGGGTCGCACGACATTTCTCTCCCTGCCGGGGCCGAAGGCTCTGCCGGGCAGAAAGAACATAGTGCTGACGCGAAGCAACGGTTGGAGCGCCGAAAATGTTACGGTGTGCCGCAGCACAGATGAGCTTGCGGACATAATAAACATAAACGACGACGAAAAAGTGTTTCTTATAGGCGGCGAGGCAGTCTACGATGAGCTCATAGACACCTGCGACGAGGCGTTTGTAACGCGCGTCAACGCGGACGGGGGCGCAGAAAAGTTCTTCCCCGACCTCGACGCCCGCGCAGGCTGGAGGCTCGTCGAGCGCTCCGCCGCGCAGGAGAGCAACGGATACGTTTTCACGTTTGACAGATATGTAAAAAAATAAGCTATACGAAACGGGATTGACGGACTGACCGCCAATCCCGTTTTTTGTTTTATTCAGTCGGGTCGGACTTTTTTCGGCTCTTTAATCAAAGATTTATTTTTGCGCTATCGCCGTTCTTGTCGCAATATGCACAAACAAAGCGCCCGACATTTGGAAATATTGACGAGAGAAAAATAAAGTTTTTCCGTTGACAAACGTCGAAAAGGATGATAATATACAACTGAGCTATTCGAGATAGCTCAGTTAGCTAACTTTTTAATACGGAGGACAAATCGTGATTATACTCGATTTCCACTCAAAAATACCTATCTACGAACAGATCGAGGAGCAGGTGATGCTCATGGTCAGGCGCGGCGTGTACAAGCCGCATGACCGTCTGCCCTCCACCCGCTCTTTAGCTTCCGAGCTCAAGCTCAACGTGAACACCGTAAAGCGCGCGTTTCAGGAGCTTGAGGCAAAGGGCGTGACCTATTCCCAACCCGGGCGCGGAGTCTTTATCAGCGAAAACGCGGCGGACAACAGTCGCGTGCGCGAGCAGGCTCTTTCGGCGCTCTCGGCCGCTCTGCGCTCGGCGAAGGCAAACGGGCTGAGCGAAGCGGATATTGAGGAGCTTCTAAAGCAGGTCTACGCCGAAAACAAATGAAAGGAGCAAAGAGGCAAACGCCATGATTGAATTCAGAAACGTCACCAAAAGCTACGGCGATTTTACCGCCGTTGAGGACATATCCTTCTCCGCTTGTGACTCGTCCGTCTGCGGTCTGATAGGCTACAACGGCGCGGGCAAGACAACGCTTATAAAATGCGCCGCAGGGCTCTATAAGCCGGACTCCGGCAAGGTGCTTATAGACGGCGAATCCACCTACAATTCCGACGAGGTGCGCTCGCGGCTGTTCTTCGTGCCGGACGATCTCTTCTTCCCCGTCGGCTCGACCCCGAACAGCGCGGCTCGCTTCTACAAAGACTACTACCCGGAGTTTTCATTTGGCAACTTCGAGCGTATGCTAAAGCTCTTTGAGCTTGACGGCGACGCGAAAATACGCGGATTTTCAAAAGGAATGCAGCGCCAGACAGAGATAGCGTTAGCGCTCGCCTCGTCGCCGAAGGTCCTGCTGCTCGACGAATGCCTCGACGGGCTTGACATCGCAAAAAAGGACATCTGCAAGCAGCTTTTCATGGACTACATGGCTCAGAGCGGCTGCACCATGCTCATCTCGTCCCACGCGATAGCAGATCTTCAAAACCTCTGCGACAGGATAGTGCTGATATCCGGCAAGCGTATGCAGATGAACTGCTGCACGGACGATATCCCCTCTACCTGGCGCAAATTCAGGCTTCAGTTTGACTTTGAGCCGACGCGCTCGATATTCGGGAATATCGACATCAAAAAGCTCGACATCGACGGCAGGAGCGCCGTTGTGACCGTCTGCGGACATATCGATGACGCGAGGGCAAAGCTCGACGCATTGGAGCCGCTGTTTATCGACGAGTTCCCGATGGAGCTTGAAGAAATATTCTTACAGGAAACGGAGGATAAGAGCGATGAAATCTCAAAAGTCTTTGAATAATATTGCTTCCGCCGACTTAAAGCGCAGCTTTGCTTCAAATCTCGTCATACCCGCGCTGACCTTTCTCGCATTCACTGTGCAGGCGGCAGTATGCACATATTTTCAGTTCAAACAGAAAGAAAAGGTCTTTTTCACATGGTTCAGGGACTCGCCCGATGCGCTTGTTTTCATCTCATTCTGCATTGTGCTCGTCGGCGCGATACAGGCGGCATATACCCTGCGGTTCATCAACATAAAGAATCAGTCAAATGTGTGGTTCAGCTTCAATCTCAGCCGCTCGACGCTCTTTAAAAACCGCTGTGTTTCTTCGCTGACGCTCCTCGGCGCGGCGATAATAATACCCGGAATAATCAGCGCGATAATATGCTGCGCGTCCGGCTGCTCCGCCGCAAAAGTTCTCCCGGTAATATTCTATCAGTATTCCGGATTTTTGACGATGATGTTCGCGGGCTTTGCGATAGGCGCGCTGACGGCGTCGCTCACAGGCAGCGTTGCGGAGAGCATATTCTATTCTGTAGTGCTCATTCTCGCCCTGCCGCTTCTCTCGACTGCTTGGGACGCCCTTTCTTCGGTATTTCTGCGCGGCAGGACGGCAGTCTCCGGCGTGAATTACACCGGCGACATGGATATGCAGCATTACTATTTCAGTTTCTCCATCCAACGGGGCGGACGCGGGATAATGGCATTCTGCCCGTTCACGCTGTTCCGCGTTCCCGGGACAAGCAGAGCGGATGTGATGAGCTTGAAGCTGCGCGGATTCGGTCCTATCGACTTCGGTTACTGCAAGGACGGCTCGTCCCTGCCCGGGATAGGCGCATGGCTTCCGATACTGCTTTGGATAGTTTTGACCGCCGTATTGATCGTGCTCGCGCAGCGGATGTTCGGCAAAAAGAAGCTTGAAGAGCTCGGAGTTCCGGCGGCGAGCCGTGTGCTCACAGCGCTTACCTCGGCGATAATAGTGTTCTGCGGATTTTCCGTTCCCGCATGGGTTTTGAAAACGGCTCTCCCCTCCGTTAATACTGCTCTTGCCGCGCTTTTGGGCGCCGCCGTCATGCTCGCGGCATATTTTGCCTACACATTCATTGCGCGCAGGAATTTGAAGGCGGTTCGCAAGAATCTCTGGCAGTTTGCAATGCCGGTCGGCGCAGCGGCGATAATCACCGCAATATTCCTGACCGGCGGATTCGGCTACACCGCGCGCGTTCCCGAGGAGGAAGAGATAGAGTATGTCACGGTGTCGATGCCGTTCAGCTTTGAGAGCGGAATGGCGCAAAACGGCAGTATACTCCGCACCGTCAAGGGCACTGCAACGGTTCTCAAGCCCTATTCCAACTGCATAACTCTCTCGACGGAAAAGGACATAAACACGGTGCTCTCCATCCACAAGCTCATAACGAACGAGAAGAAGAGCGACGAAAAGACAAACACCCAGTTCTCCGTCAAGTATTATTTCAAGAACGGGAAGAGCATGGAGCGCACTTTCACGAACATAAGCGAAAAAGACCTCAACTCATATTTTGCCGTTGCCGACACGGACGGGGTAAAGGAACAGCAATATCTTTTCCTCGCCGCCTCCGACACAGAGCGCGAAAAGCTCAAAAGCGAAGACGTAAAAGCTCCGAATATGTCGAACCTGCAAGGCTATTTCTTATTTCGAAACTACGGCAATCCTCTGCGCAATACGGATGGCGTTCTAATAGCGAGCAAGGACGGCAGCTTCTGCCGCGAGCTGAGCTCGGATGAGCTTGATAAGCTCGGCAAATGCATATGGAGCGACATATCGAAGAAAAAATATACGGATATTCTTCGCGGCAGCGAAAAGGAAGCCGCATATATTTATCTCATCGACAACGCCACAAGCTACAACGGTCGATATGAAGAAAATGTTGAGGGCAGATCTGTTCTTGCGGCTGTCACGGACGACATGACCGAGACGCTGAGGTTTATCAAAGAACACGGCATGGCGGACGCGCTCGGGCAAAAGCGCGAAGTTAAAAGCGTCAATATTTACGACTGCCGCCGCATCATTTCGAAAGCGAAGGAGATAAACAAGAACGGAAGCTACGGCGGCACCGCGATAAACCCGATTTTTATTATGAGCACGATGTTCAACACGAAAGAAATAAAGCTGGTGAACAAAACTTTCGGCGATATGGACGACTGCTTCATAAAGAGCATTACAAATCAAAAGCAGTCAGACGAGCTGTTCGCACTCGCTCAAGGACAGTGTTACACCTCTCTCGGCGGCTATATCGCGCAGATAACATTCACCGACGGCTACAATCAGACAATGTACATTTCCGAAAGCGATGCACCGGGATATATAAAATAACGAGAAAAGCGGCAGGGCTTCAAAAGGCTCCTGCCGCTTTTCGTTCCCGGGCGATAAAATGCCGCTTGACAACAATTTGCCGTTTTGATAAAATTTGATATATAATACAGCAAAGGCGGTTATTAAAGTGAAAAAATTCATCTCCGTTTTACTTGCGCTCATTCTTATTTGCGGTTCGGCTTTTACGGCCGGCGTATACGCACAGGAGGACAAAGGCGAAATTTGCTTTGCCGTCGCCTCCGATGTTCACTATGTCACGCCCGCAAAAACGGCGACCTCCACCCCGTATAATGAGGGCGTTGAAACCACCTTCAAATCGGGCAAGGACTCGCTTTATAACCAGAGCGGCTTTATCATCGACGAGTTTTTGGATCAGTGCGCAAAAAATCCCGAGTGTCGGTTTGTTCTGATAACCGGCGACATTGCAACGCACGGCAGAGATTTTGCCTCCGAGCATGAGGCCGTTGCCGCGAAGTTCAGAAAGTTTGAACAGGAGACCGGAAAGCAGGTTTATGTTATAAACGGCAACCACGACAGCGCCCTCAACTGCGCCGTAGGCCGCGAGGATTTTATTTCCATATATCACGAGTTCGGATACGACAAGGCGGTTTCCGTTGACGAGAACACCTGCTCCTACAGCGTCAATCTCAACGACGAATATACTCTCGTCGCGCTCGATACCTGCGACGAAAGATACAGGGTTGTGCCGAACAATGACCTTTCGAGAATGAACTGGGCGGTTACACAGATCAGAAACGCGAAGCGCGAGGGCCGAAAAGTAATAATGATAATGCACCACAATCTTTTGGAGCATAACCCTTATCAAAAGGTCCTCGAAAAGAACTATGTTGTCGATACTCCGTATTCGTTCGCGGGTCTGCTTGCGGACTTGGGCGTAAAGCTCGTGTTCTCCGGTCATACGCACGTAACCAGCGCAACCTCCTACACGAGCTTCTTGGGCAATACGATATACGATTTTTCAATGCCGAGCCTCGGTAACTTCCCCGCGGAATACAAGCTGTTCAAAATGACCGACAGCGAAATAAAATACGAGACGAAGAAAATCGAGCATATCGACGCGGATAAGCTCGCCGAAGTTTGCAAGGGCTACAGCAAAAAAGATATCGCCCTTATGAAGAACGATTTTCAGCAGTACACTTGGAACAGGTCGCACGCCGTTTATTCTAAAAAAATCCGCAAGGACATTTCGCCCGAAACCGTAGGCATCAAGGAATCGAGCGCGCTTTACGGCAAGCTCAAGCTCGTCACGGACGGATTGAGAGAGCTGTCGGACACCCCGATCTACGGCGAAAACGGTATTCAGACTATGGCAGCGGCATACGGGCTCGAGATTCCGAACAGCAGCTATTCGACTCTCAACGAGGCGCTGACAACGGCCTATCTCACCTACAAGAGCGGCAGGAGAATTTACTCGCAGGATTCCGATGATTTCAAGCTCATAGTGAAGCTCATCGCCTTCTCTATCCGCAAATCCGCGGCAGAGGCGGCAGACGGCGATGTGCTGTTTGATGCCAACGCATTTCTCAGGGAACTCGGTTACAGCGGAACCGTAGCCGACAATATACTCAAAGAATTCAGCAAAAAATACGGCTTTGCAACACCCGAAGAAAAGGCGGCTCTCTCTCTTGCGTTTGCGCTTTTCGGCGGATTTTGCAGCGATACGGACGGGGTCGAAAACCGCGACGGAACCATCCCCGGCTATGGAGTAAAAGAGGCCGCACAAAATCGGTTTGCAGCGGCATTCGAAAAGATTTTAATAAAAATTATCGAGATAATCAAAAAATTCTACCCGATTTTCAATCAGTTTTTTGAAAAGGTGATATAATTTGCACGGCCGAGGCTTCAACCCCTCGGCCGCTTTTTATTACCGTTATTCAGATTACTAAAGCAGGAAAATATAAACGGGAGCTTTAAAAGTTAATGTAAAATCTCGACGTTTTTGCCTATCATTCTAATATAAAGTGATTTTTTGTTCCGTCTTATATAATATTATGTGTATTGTACTTTTTGTACATAATATAGGAGGTAAAAAATCATGAAAAAGCATTAAAATCAGCAGCGGCAATCTTGCTGGTTTTGACTCTCGCTTTTTCGGCGTTCGCCATAGGCGGCGTTTTTGCCGAAGAAACAGAGCCTCTGAGCAGTTTTGCCGTGTCCGCGAAAGGCAGCGGGGCGGATTCGACCGCACTCGGTACCGTCTCATGGTGGAAGAGCGACGTTGACGGCAAGTATTACATGTTCATGCCGTCAAAATCCGACCTGTCGTCGATAACGGTCTGGTTCACTGCTACCGATGACGTTATGTGCGGCGGAGTCAATCTCGAAAACGGCGCACAGACAAGAATGTTCGCAAACGGCGGCGAGTTTGTCCTCTGCGTCGGCAACGCGAAGTACACGGTAGTGTTTCTCAATTCGAGTAAGCTCCCGACAATGTTTATCAACACCCCAGAGGGCGGACTCGATAGAATCCACGCCGACAAGTCCCACAAGGAAAAGGGCTGCACCATGCTCGCCATTAACTCAAATGGCAAGGTAGACTATGATGCAGAGCTCGCCTCAATGAAGAGCAGAGGCAACTCAACCTGGGGCTATCCGAAAAAGCCCTACAACATCAAGCTCGGCTCCAAAGCAAAGCTTTTCGGCATGGAAAAAGCGAAAAGCTGGTGCCTTTTGGCAAACTATGAGGATCTCAGTCTTCTGCGTAATCAGATTATTTTCAGCGTCGGCGCGGAAATCGGGTTGCGTGAAACTCCCGATTGCAGAAGCATAGACCTCTATGTCAACGGCGAATACAAGGGCGTTTATCTTATAACGGAAAAAGTTGAGATAAACAAGAATCGCGTTGATATTTTCGACCTGGAAGAGGCTACGGAGGATTTGAATCCCGACCTCGATTTTTCAACCTTACCCGCGCAGGGCTTCTACGGAAAATACAGCGGAAGCCTCGAGAGCACGCAGAGGTGGTACGAAATTCCCAATGAACCTGCGGATATTACCGGCGGATATTTAATGGAGCTCGAATTGGGCAGCCGTTACCCCAACGAGGCAAGCGGTTTCGTTACAAAGCGCTCTCAGCCGGTAATTTTGAAATCCCCCGAATATGCTTCGCAGGCGCAAATTGAATATATCAGCGGCTACTGGCAGGAGATGGAGGACGCCCTTTACAGTGATACCGGCTACAACTCTTTGGGCAAGCATTATTCGGAATATATCGATACCCTGTCTTATGCAAGGCAGTACCTTATCGAGGAGTGGTCCGGAGACTGGGATGCGGGCATAACCAGCAACTATTTCTATAAAGACGCCAACGGAAAAATTTGTGCCGGCCCCATTTGGGACTTTGACTCGGCAGCAAATAATGTACGGGCAGGTCACACAATAAGCGATCCCATGCAGTGGAACGCCAAGACGAGAACTCTTTGGTATAACGCTTTGATGGGGAACGACACGGTAAAGGCGACACCGAACATATATGCTCTGGGATTCAGACACGCAGATTTTGTCGAAACCGTCGAATCCGAATGGAAGAATAACTTCTATCATGCGGCACAATCCGAGCTCAATGCGAACATCGATATGTATATCGATAATATAAAAGATGCCGCAATAATGAACGCTATCAGGTGGAATTACTACGCCACAACCTCCGAACGCGAAATCGAAGCCCAATATTTCGCTGACTTAAAGGTTGTTACGGATTTTCTCTCTGCGAGGACGGATTTTCTGAATCAAAATCTCACCCTCAAGAACGAGGGATTGACGATAGCCCACATCCCATCGCAGAAGCGCACCGGCTCCGAGATAACTCCGGAAATCACCGTCAAGTGCCTTGACAGAGTTCTCGCCGAGGGCGTTGACTACACCGTTGCTTTCTCCGACAACGTTGAAAAGGGTACTGCCACAGTTACGGTCACCGGCATGGGCGACTACGAGGGCATGGCGGCTCAGACTACGTTCAAGATACTCCTCGTCTCCGATCCGCTCGACTGGACAGGCGGCTCGGGTGAAGAGCGCGCAAAGGAGAACTTGAACAACTTCGGCGCAAAATTTGTTGATACTGTTGAGCTGATACTCTATTATATCGTCAAGCCTTTTAAGAAATAACAGCGGCACATATTTTGATTGCGGCAGGACAACACATCCTAAATAAAGTTACAAAAAATCAGCGGATCGGGATATTACCGTCCGCTGATTTTCTATGTGTTCTTTAGTTTTTGGCGGTGAGGATCGTACATCAGAACAAATTGGGGGTTACAGAGCAGTTGCAAGTCCCAATTTATCAAGCGCGCTTATAACGGCAAAATCCTACCCGGCGGGAAAGCTCGGATAGGATTCGTTATGTTATTATATTTCGCGCCGCCGGGGCGAAATTTTATATTCATCGGTTTGCTTCGTCGACAAATACGCGGAACAACGGCAGGCAGGAGGCAAAAAATTTCTTATACGCCTCGCAGTAGTCGCGGTCGGCTCGGCTGCGCTTGCATCCGCCGCCGCGGCAGAGCGGATAATAGCGGCACGCCTTGCACTTTTTGTCAACCGCAAGGCTCTCCCTGATAAAATCCGCGGCCTTTTTCGAGTTTGCCATGGCTTCGAGCCCGTCCGAATTTATGTTGCCGAGCAGCCATTCATCCAGGCAGTAGAAGTCGCAGGGATAGACGTTGCCGTTGCCCTCGACTACAAACTGATGCGTGCAGTGTCCGCAGACTCCGCACTGCTCCGGGGCTCTGCCGACATACATCTGCACCCAGTTGTCAAACTGGCGTATGCTCGTATATTCGCCGCGCACGTAGTCCTTGACATAGGCGTTGAACAGGTGTATCAGGAAATGCGCATACTGCTCGTTTGTCATGTACAGCTCGCTCTCGCTCTTGTCTCCGAACGGGCGCAGGCACGGGATAAATTGGAGATATTTGAAGCCCTTGCGCTTGAAGAAAGAATATATCCTGTCTATATTTTCGGCGGCGTAACCCGTGAGCACGGTCAGAATATTGAAATCGACCTCGTGCATCGTCAGCATTTGAGCGGCGTTTAGTATTTTATAAAATCTGTTCGTGCCGTTCGCGTCGACTCTGAAGCGGTTCGCCTCCATGTCGCCGTCGAGACTTAAACCGACCAAAAAATGCTCGTCGTGAAAGAATCGCGCCCACTGCTCGTCTATCAGCATACCGTTTGTCTGAATGCTGAAATATATGCGGCTGCCGCGCAGGTTATATTTTTTGACCCGCTCGGCGAAGTCCTTGAAATAGCCGAATCCGGCAAGCAGCGGCTCGCCGCCCTGAAACGCGAATGCCACGCTGTCCCCTCTTGCAAAGTCGAGCGCGCTTTTTATGAGCCTGTCCGAGGTCTCTGCGGACATAATGCCGAGGTTGTGTTCCTCTCTTATCTGCGAGACATCGTGATAGAAACAGTATTCGCAGCGCAGGTTGCAGAGACTCGACGCGGGCTTTATCATTATCGAAAGTTCGGGCAAAACAACACCTCCGGATATTGCTGCCGCCGAGCGGACTGTTCCCCGTTCGGCGGCAATTTATCGGTTATTTTTTCTCTATGATTCCGCGGCGGTTCTCCTTGAAATCGTTCATTATTTCGTCGAGCTTCTCAAGCATCTCGTCGGCAATTGTCGGATATGCCGGGGTGCGGTTGTAGTTCTCGCCCGCGTCGTCGGTCAGGATATGCAGCCAATTCTTGCGGAACTTATCAAAGAACGCAGAGTTGTCGTTCTGTATATTCTTGAAATACTTGAACACGACATACTCGTTGTTGTTGAGAATATCAAAATCATAGTCCTTATACTCATCGCGCGCGAGGATATCGGCAGTCGGTATAGCGTACTGGATAGCCTTGAGCTTTTCGCGCTTCATGTGGAGTATCGGGGTGTCGGCGGTATGTATGACCTTGTTCTGCGTGAACACGGGAACCATCGAAACGCCGTCTATTACGCGATCCGCGGGAAGATAGTTCTTCTGCGTTCCGCCGTTTCCGGTGACGCCGCACATCTCTATAAGCGTCGGGAACAGGTCAACGAGCGTAGCGGACTCGTCATAGGTCGAGCCTGCCTTGAACAGGCCGCCGTTGTTGCCCCAGCGAATCATAAACGGAACCTTCTGACCGCCCTCATAAGCGAGATATTTGCCTCCGCGGAGGTCGCCCGTGGAGCCCTGAAGCGCGGGGCCGTTGTCGCTGGTGAACACGATTATCGTGTCGTCCATAACGCCGAGCTCCTCGAGGGTATCAAACAGCTTGCCGAGATAATAGTCGAACTCTGTAACGCAGTCGACATAAGTGCCCATGCCGGACTTGCCCTTGAACTCGTCGCCGACGAATACGGGCGCGTGCGGCCACGGAGTTGCATAGAACGCGAAGAAAGGCTCGTCGCCCTGCTTGACCTGATCGGTTATCCAATCGTTCATTTCCTCGTATATCCACTTTGTGGCGTTGCCCTGATCCTTGAGCTCGTCTGTGCCGCGGGCTATCTCATACTCTCCGTTCTCCTCCCTGACGTGATAGAACGGATTCATATCGTTGACATAGTGGCTGCCGTAGAAATAATCGAAGCCCTGATTTGTGGGCAGATACTCGCCGTAGTCGCCGAGATGCCACTTGCCGAAGCAGCCGGTGGCATAGCCCGCTCCCTTGAGAGCCTCGGCTATGGTTATCTCGTCGCCGAGCATACCGTCGGCATTACCGCCCATCTCGATGGAGTTGAATATACGGGTCGAGGCGAAGGGCGAGAAGGTGTCAACGGTCGGATATATAACATTATCCGCATATCCGCGATAGGGATAGCGTCCCGTGAGCGCGGCAAAACGCGCGGGTGAGCAGACGGAATAGCTCGAATAGAAGTTGGTGAACTGCGCGCCTTCATTGCCTATGCGGTCGATATTCGGGGTATCGTATATCGCGCCGTTGGCGGAGACGTCACCGTAGCCGAGGTCATCCATGAGAACGAACAGGACGTTGGGTGCGTTTTTCTTCGTCTTGTTTTTGTCGATACCCTTGAGGTAATCGTCCTGACCCTCCCACATACGCTGGGCGTTGGGCTTCGAGCGCAGGTTCATGGTGAGCACGAAGGCTATAGTAGTGAACACAAGCAGCACGCTGAGAATGCGGGACATAACCTTCTGAAGAGTGACCTTTTTATCGATTTTCACAACGCAGAGAATCACGCCGACAATAACGGCTATGCTCGGCAGGGCAAGCAGTAGATTACCGAGCAGGCGGGTAAAGAAGTTGCCCTCGCCCGTGAGCAGCGGATGCTCGGCACTCGAGAAGCCGGCGAGACCGGATGTGAATGCGCCGAAGCCCGCATCCGCGCCGAACGCTATGTAATAAGTGATAATGCCGAAAAGCGCGGCGCAGTAGCCGACGACGAAGCCGAGATAAAGCTTGCGCTTAAAGAACATACCGATAACTATCAGCGCGGAGACGATGCAGCAATATGCCACGCAGACAACCGCAGTCATATTCAGCCGCGTTATCCACATTGCGAGCATAAGAGCCGCGCCTATAACCGCAATGATTATCGGAAACACTTTCTTTCCCGAATCGAATTCTATCTTTTTCTTCAAATCATGACCTCCTTGGGGTAGTATTAAGTAATATGAAGTATACCACCAAACAGAAGTTTTGTCATCCTTTTTAAGACAAAAAGCCGTAATGAAAAATTCATACGGCATATGCTCACGCTCTGTTATTTCTTTTTATCGCTTCGATAGCTCCTTTTTCGAGCCGCGAAACCTGCGCCTGAGAGATACCTATCTCCCCCGCCACCTCCGTCTGGGTCTTTCCCTTTAAAAAGCGGAGATAGAGTATCTTTTTCTCCCGCTCCGGCAGATTTTCGACCGACTCGCGGAAGATTATCTCGTCGAGCCAGCTCCCATCGTCGCCGTTGTCGCCGAGCTGATCCATAACATATATGGTATCGCCGCCGTCCGAGAACACAGGCTCATAGAGCGACACCGGCTCTACTATCGCCTCCAGAGCCAGAACTATATCCTCTTTTTTCATGTTCATCGCTTTAGCTATCTCTTCGATTGTGGGATCGCGCCCGAGCTTCACCACGAGCTTTTCTTTCTCCTGCATCGCATGATAGGCTACGTCTCTTATCGAGCGGCTGACGCGCAGGGAGTTATTGTCACGGAGATAACGGCGTATCTCGCCTATTATCATGGGCACGGCGTAGGTCGAAAAGCGGACGTTTTGATTTATATCGAAGTTGTCAATAGCCTTTATAAGCCCTATGCACCCGACCTGAAAGAGGTCGTCGGGGTTCTCTCCCCTGTTTGTAAAGCGCTGAACGACGCTCAGAACAAGGCGCAGATTTCCGTTTATAAGCTCGTCCCGCGCAGACCTGTCCCCCGAGTGCATACGGCGCAGAAGCTCCGTCTTTTCTTTCTCTTTGAGCACTTTTAATTTTGATGTGTTCACTCCGCAAATCTCTACTCTGTTATACTGCATTCCGCCGCCTCCCGCTTTGCTCGCACTATAAAAAATTATTCCCATATAGCGCGCTCTTAATACCGTCGAAAAAAATTTTAAACGGAGATTGACAGGGCGGTTGCGGGCGTGTTACCATTTATTCGGAATAAAAAAACAGATGAAGGAGGCTGCGATATGCTGCTCGGAACCTGCGTCGGGTTTGACAGGCTCGAATCCGCCGCAAAGCTCGGATACGACTACCTTGAGAGCAACTTAGGGCACATAAAAGCTCTCGGCCTGCGGGAGCTCGCGGAGACAAAGGCTCTGCTTGACGGCTGCGGCGCAAAGCTTGAGGCGGCGAACTGCTTTTTTCCCGGAGAAATACACCTCGCCGGAGAGGACGCGGACATTGAAATTATAAGAGACTACACTCGCCGCGCCTTTGACAACGCCGCGTTTATCGGAGTTAAAACCTGCGTGCTCGGCAGCGGCCGCTCGCGCAGCGTGCCTGACGGATTCGACAGAGAAAAAGGGCTCGAACAGCTTTATTCGGCTCTGCGCGTCATAGACGGCGAAGCGCGGGAGCGCGGGATAAGAGTTGCGATAGAGCCGCTGAACAGGCTCGAAACGAATGTGTTTACGACCGTGCGCGAGAGCACAGACATCTGCCGCAAGCTCGGGCTAAAGAGCGTATTTGTCCTCGCCGATATATATCATATGGTCATGGAAAACGAGGACTTCGGTGCGCTCGGATATGCGGGAGAAAGACTGATACATATACACTTCTCGAACCCTACGGCGATGGACACGGAGAGCGGCAGGTCGAAGCGAGTATACCCCGCCGAGGGTGACGGCTACGACTATACGCCGTTTGTCAGCGCCGTAAAGAATGCGGGATATGACGGAAGAATAAGCATTGAGGCCGGCTGCACGGACTTCGAAAAGGAAGCGGCGGCGGGACTTAAAATGATGAGGAAGCTTTTTGGGTGAGCAAAATGAGATATGAATACAGCGCTCTTAAAATTTTTGCACATGACGGCGCCGCGCTCAAGGCGGCCGAAATCCTGCGCGGCGAAATAGAATCGAGAACGGGCAAATCCCCCGAAATAACAGACTCCGACAGGGCTGATATCTCTTTTGTCGCCGACCCCGACGGGCTCAGAGACGGATACGAAATAGAGCAGAACGGGAAACGCCTTGTCTTTAAGGCACAGGGCATACGCGGGCTGATTTTTGCCGCAGGTATGTTTCTGCGCAAAATCGAAGTCTCGGGCGAAAAAATCACGCTCATACAGGATATCGGCGGCAGATACGAGCCTGACAAGCGCATAAGAGGTCATCAGCTCGGCTACCGCACAACGCCCAACAGCTACGACGCATGGGATATCGAGGACTACCGCAGATATTATCTCGACCTGATGTTCTTCGGCTGCAACACTGTTGAGCACATTCCCTCTAACGGGCTTGACGCGAAGAAAAACAGGCTGATGAAATATGATCCGCAGGACTTTCTCGTTGAGGCGTCAAGGATAGCGGACGAATATGACCTCGATGTGTCGCTCTGGTATCCCAACGACCGCGAGAGCCTTGAGGACGCCGAGAAACGGCGCAGATGCGTCTTTGAGCGCACGCCGAGGATAGACATTATGTTCCCGCCCGGAGGCGATCCCGGAGACTATAAGGCGGACGAGTTTATACGCCGCTGCCGCGAGTTTTCGCGCCTGCTCAAGGAATATCACCCGAACGCCGAGATGTGGCCGTCCGCGCAGCAGCCGCACTCGATACCCGACTGGGGCGAGAGGCTCATGGATGAGCTCGAAAAGCTGCCAGACGGGATAGACGGCATTATAACGGGCCCGAACCACGCCTTTGAAATGGATGAACTCAGGCGCAGGCTGCCCGCAAAATATCCTATAAGATTCTATCCCGATATCACGCACAACGTGCGCTGCGAATATCCCGTTCACTTCGACCGCGACGACTGGCACTATGCGCTGGCATCGGGGCTCAGCCGCGAATGCACGAATCCCCGACCCTGCGAATACAGGGAGATTCACCGCCTCACACGCAGATATGTCATAGGCAGCGTGTCATATTCCGAGGGCATAACGGATGATGTGAACAAGTGCGTCTGGAGCGACATGGACTTTTTCCCCGATACAGACGTGCGCGACTCGCTTGAGGATTACTCGCGCCTGTATTTTCCCTCCCTCCCCGCCGACGAGGTTGCAGACAGAATACTCGGGCTTGAGCTAAACTGGCAGACAGACCCGGCGGAGAATCCCGGAATCGACGACAATCTCAAGGGCTGGGAGTCGTTGGCCGAAAGATATCCGAGTGCTTTGAAGCTTTGGCGGTTTAATCAATGCCTGTTCCGCGCAAAATGCGATGCATATCTTCGGCACAGGCGCATAATCGAGCTGAAAGCAATAAAGCAGGCAAGGCGCGAAATTCTCTCGGGCAGGCTTGAGAGCGCAAGGGAGATACTGCAAAATGCCGAGGACGGGCGCAAGAAAGCGCTGCGTGCGGACATAGAGCGCATAGCCGGCGAGCTTTTTGAGCAGATTGGCCTGCAGACGGATGTTGAGCGCTACTGCGCCGACAGCTGGGAACGAGGTGCGGTGCTCGAGACCATCGACCTGCCGAATACCGACCGCGCGTGGCTGCTGGGGAGACTGAAAAAAGCCGAAGAAATGCCCGAAAACGAGGCGAAAGAATATATGCTTCGCAGCGTAAAGCGCAACGAGGTCGAGAGCGACGAGTATTATTACTCTGTCGCGGAGCACGGTCTCGGTGTTCTCGGCTGCAGGCAGGAAGCGGGACCCGAGGGCATATACATGAACTTCCAGGGCGACCGCCCAGACGTCAACAACGGAAGTCTCCCGACCTGCCTTTTTAAAGTTTTCGACAACCGGTCGTTCAGATGTAAATTAGGCGGCTTCCGCTATGATACCGACTACGAGCTCAAAGTCACCTACCGACAGAAAAAGGACGAGCGCATTGACGACCTGACGGTAAAGGCGAACGGAACGACTGTATACAAAGGCGGTCTGTTCGGCGCGGAGGACGAGGAGTATAACCGCGAAATGCTGCCCGACGGCTTTATTTGCGCGGTATACCGGCTGCCGAAAAGCGTGTTCGTCAACGGATGCGTTGAAATCGAGATATTCGAGGAGCGCGCGGGAGTTATGATAAGCGAATTCAGAATAGTCAAAAAAAAATAAATTTATGCACTGCGACACCCCGCAGTGCATATTTTTACGGCTTCGACGGATTGAATTGCAGAAGCAAATATGTTAATATATATTCGTATAACAAACGGAGGTCTCAAATGGAAGCTGTTGCAACTCCCCGCGCTGAAAAACCGCTTTTCAGCAACAAAGCACTCAAAAAACTGATATTCCCGCTTGTCATCGAGCAGTTTCTCGCCATATCCGTCGGCTTCTGCGACACGGTTATGATATCCGGTCTCGGCGACGAGGCTATTTCGGGCGTTTCGCTCGTTGACATGATAATGACGCTGATGATAAACGTCTTTGCCGCGCTCGCTACGGGCGGCGCAGTCGTTGCGGCGCAGTTCATCGGCGCAAAAAGAGCAAAGGACGCGCGCAACAGCGCATCTCAGCTGATATTTATCGCGTTTATAATCTCGATTGTACTCATGGCACTGACCCTTGTTTTCAAGGCTCAGCTGCTCAGGCTCTTTTTCAGCACGCTTGAAGAGGGCGTTATGCAGTCCGCATTGACATATTTCTGGATATCCGCGCTGTCGTTCCCGTTCCTCGCTATATATAACTGCTGTGCGGCGCTTTTCCGCGCCATGGGCAACTCGAAAATATCGATGTTAGCCTCGCTCATCACCACAATTATGAACATAATCGGCAACGCCATTCTCATATACGGAGTCAAATGGGGCGTTGCGGGCGCGGCGGCATCCTCGACTATTTCGCGTTTTGCGGCGATGCTCCTCCTGCTCATTCTCCTGCACAAGAGAGATCATCCGATTTATATCTCGATTAAAGATAAATTCAGACCGAATTTCGGGCTTATAAAAAAGATACTCTCTATAGGAATACCCAGCAGCATCGAGAGCAGCCTGTTTCACCTCGGGCGCATACTTGTCGTCAGCATTATAACCTCGTTCGGAACGGTTCAGATAGCGGCTAACGCAGTCGCAAATAACCTCGACGGAATCGGCTGCATACCCGGTCAGGCGATGGGGCTTGCGGTGATAACGGTCATAGGCCAGTGCGTCGGTCTCGGCAGCGAAGAGCAGATAAGACTGCACACGAAAAAGCTGATGCGGCTCACCTACCTTATGTCGGCGATATGGAACGCGATAATCCTCGCGACTCTCCCGCTGACGCTCAGGATGTACAACATCTCGCCCGACGCATATTCGCTCGCGTTAAAGCTCATCATTATCCACAACGGCTGTGCCATTTTCATCTGGCCCGCTTCGTTCACCATGCCGAATGTCCTGAAGGCTGCGAACGACGTCAAGTTCACTATGTGCATCGCGCTGTTTTCGATGTTCACGTTCCGACTGTTTTTAAGCTACATAATCGGTCTCAGGCTCGGAATGGGCGCTATCGGCGTTTGGTTGGCGATGATAGTCGACTGGGTGTTCCGCGCGGTTGCGTTCTGCCTGCGCTACAGGGGCAAGCGCTGGCTGAGCTACAGCATCTACAAAAAAGACAAGAAACCGGCAAAAGCAGAATAAATTTGACCCCGCAGTTGCGTTTACTGCGGGGTCAGATTATATCACGGCATAAAAACGAGGCAGTCTTTCGACTGCCTCACTTTTTGTTTAATTATTTATTGCCGGTCATCTTTGCGATTTCTTCAGCGTAGTTCTCCGCTTTCTTCTCGATGCCCTCGCCCTTTGCGTAGCGGATGAAGCCGGTAGCCTTTATCGAAGCGCCGAGCTTCTTAGCAACATCTGCAATGTAGCCTGCGACATCGCCGTCATAGAGATCCGAACGAACGAATGCCTGCTCAAGAAGGCAAACTTCCTTGAGCTGCTTCTTCATACGGCCGTCGACTGCACCTGCAAAGATCTTGTTTGCAACGATATCAGCCTTGCTTGCCATTGCAAGCTCGACAAGAGTCTCAACTGCCTTATCGGAAAGGAAGTTGAAGAGGAACTTGTTGTTCTTCTGCTCCTCATAAGCTGCAAGATCCTCATCGCTGAAGAGCTTATCGTTGACAGCCTTATCGAAGAGATTCTTAAGAATCGGCTTCGGAAGAGACTCGGGCTTGTTGAGCGAGCTGTCGATAGTGATCGACTTCATCTTTGCAAGCTCATCGTCGGAGATGCAATCCTTGCTGAGATACTCGGGGCTCATAGCTGCAATCTGCATTGCAACGTTTCTGCCCATCTCCTTAAACTCTGCCTTATCGGCAGCGTCTGTATCAAAGCTGACAAGAACGCCTACCGAGCCGCCGCCGTGGATATAGGAAGCAACAGTGCCCTCAACTCTTACAAAGCGGCGAACCTTCATGTTCTCACGGATTACGAGGAAGAGCTCCTGAACAGCGTCGGAGACAGTCTCATCGCTGCCCGAAAGGGTCATAGCAAGGAGAGCGTCAACATCTGCCGGATTCTTTTCCGCAACAGTGACAGCAATCTTATTTGCAAGCTCAACAAACTTCTCGTTCTTTGCAACGAAGTCTGTCTCGCAGTTGACTTCTACCATAGAAGCAACCTTATTTGCCTCATCATAATATGCAACAACAACGCCCTCGGCGGCAACGCGGCCTGCCTTCTTGGCGGCGGAAGCAAGACCCTTCTCACGAAGAACATCAACGGCCTTGTCCATATCGCCGTCGGTCTCTGTGAGAGCCTTCTTGCAGTCCATCATACCTGCTCCGGTCTTTTCGCGGAGAGCCTGTACGTCTTTAGCAGTGAAGTTCATTATTTGTCCTCCTCTGTCTCTGCGGCCTCGGCAGCCTCTGCGTCGCCCTGCTCGCCCTGTCTGCCCTCGATGACAGCGTCTGCCATTGCGGCGGAGATAAGACGGACAGCGCGGATAGCGTCGTCGTTGCCGGGGATAACATAGTCTACTTCATCGGGATCGCAGTTTGTGTCAACGATAGCGATGATCGGAATACCGAGCTTGTGAGCCTCGAGAACAGCGATCTTCTCCTTGCGGGGATCGACTATAAACATAGCGGCGGGCTGCTTCTTCATCTTGGAGATACCGCCCATGAACTTCTCAAGCTTCTCTATCTCGAGCTGGAGCTTGATAACTTCCTTCTTGGGAAGCATATCGAAGGTTCCGTCAGCCTCCATGGCCTTGAGCTGCTCAAGTCTCTTTATACGGCGCTGAATGGTGTTGAAGTTGGTGAGCATACCGCCGAGCCAACGGGCGTTGACATAAGGCATGCCGCAGCGCTCAGCCTCCTCGCGGATAGAATCCTGAGCCTGCTTCTTCGTGCCGACGAAAAGGATCTCCTTGCCGTCTGCGGCGATGTCGCGAACTGCCATGTAGGCGTCCTCAAGCTTCTTGACCGTCTTCTGAAGGTCGATGATGTAAATACCGTTGCGCTCCGTGAAAATATAGGGAGCCATTTTGGGGTTCCATCTTCTGGTCTGATGACCGAAGTGCACACCTGCTTCAAGCAGCTGCTTCATTGATACTACTGACATTTGTTTTTTCCTCCTTTGGTTTTTCCTCCGCGAAACAGGGCGGCCGCAACGGTGAAAATTCACCGCACCGGGCGGCATCCTAAAGCTTCGCGTGCGTAATGCTCGGATATTATATCACAGCGAGCGATAAAAATCAAGAGTTTTTTTATTCCTTTGAGCTTTTATCGGCAGGTTCTTTCCGCTCTTTTCTGCTGCCTCCGGCGGCTTTTACAAGCGCCCTGTTATATAGCTTGTAAACTCCGCACTTCCAGCACAGGAGCATACCGGCTACCGCGCCGACCGCCGCCTGAAGAAACTGGAAGGGCAGCTTCATAAGGGCGTATTCCGGGGTGCTGTAAATAAACGCTCTGCCGAGAGAATAGCCGACGACCATGATAACGGCGCCTATCGAGACGCCTATTCCGCTCGCGAGCACGGGATGCTTCTTGAGAACATAATGCGAAAAAACGGAGATGATAATCGCCTGGAGTCCGTGCGTCACCAGCGAGACGAACATCGGCGCCGGATAGAACAGCAGGTCGCCCAAAAATGCGCCGACTCCGCCGACTATGAATGCCGCGACGGGATCGAGTATTATCGCCGCGATGCAGATGATTATATCGTTGAGATACAGATGTCCGCCCGGTACGGGAACGCCGAACGAGCTCATGGCGACGTTGAGCGCCATGAACATTGCCGTCAGACACACCCACAGGGTGGTTCTTTTTGTGCTGCTTTTTGCTTTCATTTTGATATCCTCCTTGATTTTCTGTCAGGGATATTATACAATAGCACTGATAATATAAAATAGTCAGAAACGGAGAAAATAACATAACCAGATGAAATACACGGTTGATATGAACGACCGCCCGGTCTATTTGCAGATTTACAGGCTGCTTCGGGCGGATATAGTCGGCGGGGCATTCGCTTACGGGAGCAGGCTTCCGTCAAAGCGTCTGCTCGCAGAGGAGCTCGGGGTGAGCACGGTGACGACGGAGCACGCATATGACCTGCTGTGCGAGGAGGGCTATGCTCAGGCGCGCGAGCGCAGCGGATATTTTGTGATATTCAAGCGGTCGGACGGCTTTGCCGCGTCGGGCGGAAAATCCTCCGAGCCGGCGCAGGAAAAGCACCTCGGGCACAGCAAGCCCGTTTTTCCCGTATCACTGCTCAGCAGGACTATGCGAAAGGTTATCGCGGACAGGGCGGACGAGATACTCGAACGCTCGCCGCACAAGGGGCTCACGGAGCTGCGCGATGCACTGCGGCAATATTTAGCGAGAAACCGAGGAATAAACGTTGATGCGGAGCAGATAGTGGTCGGCTCGGGCGCGGAGTATCTTTGCGGGCTGATAGTCGATCTGCTCGGCAGAGAGAAAACTTATGCCATAGAATCGCCGTCATATGAAAAAATCGAGCAGGTATACAGGGCGGCGGGAGTCAGATACGAGCTTCTCCCCCTCTCGGACGACGGCATAGACGGCGCGGCGCTCAGCGGCAGCGGTGCGGATATCCTGCATACGACTCCGTATCGAAGCTTTCCGACGGGCGTTACGGCATCCGCCTCGAAACGGTACGAATATATCTGCTGGGCCGAAAAAGGCGGCAGGTTTATTGTTGAATCGGACTACGACTCGGAATTTTCCGTCTCACAAAAGCCCGCGGACACGCTTTTTGCTCTGTCCGAGCAGGACAATGTTATATATCTGAACACGTTTTCAAAGACGATATCGCCCTCAATGCGCGTGGGATATATGGTTCTGCCGAAGAGACTCGTCAAAACATTTGAAGAGAGGCTCGGCTTCTACTCCTGCACCGTGCCGACATTCGAACAGCTGGTGCTGACCGAGCTTCTCAACAGCGGCGACTTCGAGCGGCACATAAACAGAGTCAGGCGAGCAAAGCGCAGGGAGCTCAGCAAGACATAAAAAGCGGCAGAAAGGACTATCCCCTTCCGCCGTTTTTGTCGGTCTGTTATTTTTTTATTTTAAGCATCGCTCGCATGGCGTTGAGCACAGCGAGGATAAGCACTCCGACATCGCCGAAAACCGCTATCCACATATCCGCTATGCCGAACGCGCTGAGCACAAGGATAATAACCTTGACCGCCAAAGCTATCCAGATGTTCTCGTTGACTATGCGCATGGTCTTTCTCGCTATTTTTATAGCCGTTGGGAGCTTCGAAATTTTGTCGTCCATGAGGACGATATCCGCGGATTCTATAGCGGCGTCGCTGCCCATAGCACCCATGGCGATACCGACGTCGGCTCTTGTGAGCACGGGCGCATCGTTTATGCCGTCGCCGACGAACGCAACTTTATTGCCCTCTCCGAGCAGCTCTTCGACCCGCTCGACCTTCTGCGACGGGAGCAGTTTTGCATGGACCGCGCTGAGTCCGAGCTGCTCGCCGACTGCCTGAGCCACGCGCTCATTGTCGCCCGTCAGCATAACGGTATTCTTTATCCCGAGCTCCTTGAGCTTCGCTATCGCGGATGCCGAATCGGGCTTGAGCTCATCGTTGATAACTATATGACCGAGATACTGCGAGCCCTCGCTGATATGGATAACGGTGCCCGCCATATGGCAATCGTGCCACTCGGCGCCCGCCATATCCATGAGCTTGCCGTTGCCGACAAAGTAGGTCTTGCCGTCAATAACGGCCTCGAGTCCCATGCCCGCGTGCTCGGTTATCTTGCCTATGCGGCTCTTGTCTATATGACCCTTATGCGCCGCTACTATCGACTCGCCGACGGGATGAGTCGAATAGCTCTCCGCGGCGGCGGCAACATCGAGAAGATGCGCCTCGGTAATATTGTTCGGATGAATCGCGTTGACGGCGAAGGTTCCCTTGGTCAGCGTTCCGGTCTTGTCGAATACGACCGTATCTATCTTAGAGAGCGTCTCCATATAATTAGCGCCCTTTATAAGTATGCCTTCACGCGAGGCTCCTCCTATGCCGCCGAAGAACGACAGCGGAACGGACACGACCAGCGCGCACGGGCACGATACGACAAGGAAGGTAAGCGCACGCTCTATCCATACGCTCCAAAGGCTCCAGGTGCTCTGCGTTCCCATGAGCATGGTGACAAGCGGCGGCAAAACAGCCAGCACGACTGCGCCTATGACGACGCAGGGAGTGTACCAGCGCGAGAAGCGGGTGATAAAGTTCTCGGCTCTCGCCTTTTTCTCCGAGGAGTTTTCGACGAGCTCGAGGATTTTGGCAACCGTGCTCTCCTCGAAACGGCTCTGGGTCTTAACACGGATAACGCCCGAAAGATTGATGGTTCCGCTCGTTACCCTGTCGCCCACGGTTTTGTCGGCGGGCAGGCTTTCACCCGTCAGGGCGGCGGTGTTCACGGAGGTCGAACCGTCGATTATTTCACCGTCAAGCGGTATTTTCTCGCCGGGCTTTATAACTATCGTTTCGCCGAGCTCAACTTCTTCCGGCGACACGGTCTCCTCCTTGCCGTCGCGCACGACTACGGCATAGTCGGGGCGGATATCCATGAGCGCGGATATCGACTTGCGGCTCCTGCCCACGGCGATGCTCTGAAACAGCTCGCCTATCTGATAGAATATCATAACAGCCGAGGCCTCGCGGTAATCGCCTATGCCGAACGCGCCGACAGTTGCGAGCGCCATAAGAAAGTGCTCATCGAACACCTGTCCGTGAGCGATATTGCGTATAGCGTCCCACAGCACATCGTATCCTATCACGAGATAGGGCGCAATGTAGAGCAGCAGCGCTTTCCAACCCTCTAAGCCGAAAATTTCATCCACTGCCCAGGCGACACCGGTCAGCACGACCGATACTATTATTCTTGCCAGCGTTTTCTTCTGCTTTCCCGTCATCGGGAACCCCCCTCTTACTTAAGAATTATTTTGCAATCGGGTTCAACTTTCTTTGCGGTCTTGACTACCTTTTTGAGCACCTCGTCAAAGTCGCCGTCCGCGGCCTCGAGGGTCAGCTTCTGAGTGAAGAAGTTGACGCTCACGTGTTCAACGCCGTCCACCTTGGCGAGAGCCGCCTCCATCTTCGCCGCGCAGTTCGCGCAGTCAAGGTCCTCAAGCTTAAATATTTTCTTCATTGTTCTCGGTCCTTTCTTCAATAAGATGTTCAAAACCTTTGGATATAATCGTTCTGACATGGTCGTCGGAAAGAAAATAATAAATCGTTTTGCCCTCGCGGCGGTTTGCGACAAGGTTCGCGTCCTTGAGGATTTTCAGCTGATGCGATATTGCCGACTGCGTCATACCGAGCAGCTCCGCAATGGCGCAGACGCACATCTCCGACTCAAAGAGCGAAAACAGGATTTTAACGCGGGTCGTGTCGCCGAAGAGCCTGAACAGGTCGGACAGGTCGCAGAGCAGCTCGTCCGTAGGCAGCTCGTGTCTGACCATATCGAGCATCTTTTCGTGGTTATGTTCCATGTTTTTGTCCTCCGTTTATTTGAGCAGTAATTCATATGTTTGTTCGTTCATATGTCTTACTATTCATATGATAGCTCATTCATATATTATTGTCAACAGTTTTTTCAAAAAAATTTTGCGGAAATGCTCGAAAAATTCAAACGCCCCGTGCAACTGGGCACGGAGCGCAAACAAAAGGCAATATTCAGTCTTTTTTGCCTTCAATCAGACTGTTTTTGAAGTCGTCGCCGATAATGGCGAGGTTATCAATATGCATTTTACCGTTTTTAAACTTCAGGGTGAGCGAATCGGAATTGCGGGTCATTCGGACATAGTCGGAGGCGTTGAACCGCTTCTCCCTGCCGAACATCGTCGAATAGACATACTCCCCGTCCCCGACGGACACGACCTTCTGATTGAGGCAGCAGAGCATGGCGGCGCAGCCGAACAGCATACAGAGCAAGCCGGGAATCGCAAAGAAGAATCTCCCGACGGCGAGCATGGCAACGCCGACCCCCGCGCCGAAAATATAGACGACCAGCCCCAAAAAGAAGAGCCACCTCGGAATATACACGACGCAGTCGGAGCCTTTGGGCTCGCGGGCAATACGCACCGTAAAATACACAAGCAGAGCCGCCGAAACAACAGCGGCGATAACAGCATACATCATTCCGCCACTCCTTAGAAGACATTGAGGTTTTTGAGCACAAATACCATTGACACGACCCAAGCGGCATTGACAGAATACGAAATGAGTGTCAGCGGCTTAGAGGACTGCACGCCCACGGCAACACCGACGATACGAAACGCGAAAAAGACAATTATCGCAACGGCGCTCGCAATGAGAAAGCCGAGCATGACGGGCGAGCTGACCGAATCGGGCTTCGCGGCATCGATTATCTGAACAATAAAGAACGCAGCTGCGCAGACTATATCGACAATCGCAGATGTGTTTGTTATTTTAGGCAGAACTTTGTTTTTCATATTCCCGAGACCGAAGTCTCGCTCACTCCTTTGAATCGGTTATATGAGAATTTTATCATACAAATGCGATTAAATCAACAGCGGGCAGAAAAAAGCGGCGGAATTTACCGCCGCGCATGATTAGCATACACTAATTATATTTAACTATATTCGCCTGTATCGGCTCTCCCCTACTAAACGAGGTAGCGTTTTCAAACGTGGTCTCACTTATCGACTCAAGCGCCTCGCGGGTCAAAAAGCCCTGGTGCGAGGTGATTATAACATTAGGAAAAGACAGAAGGCGAGCCGTGACGGAGGTTTCGAGAATATCGTCCTCACGGTTTTCAAAGACATTGTGCGTCTCCTCCTCATACACATCGAGCCCGACGCCCATAAATTTATGCTGCCTTATACCTTTTATAAGATCGGGCGTGCTTATCAGCGCGCCGCGCGAGGTGTTAACAAGGATAACGCCGTCCTTCATCCGCTCTATCGCGTTGATATTTATCATATGATAGGTCTCCTCGGTCAGCGGGCAATGGAGGGATATCAGATCGCCTTCGCTGAGAAGTTCATCGAGTTCGACATATCGAACGAAGTCGAGCGAGGGGTTCCGATACTTATCATAGGCGATAACATTCATCCCTAGCCCGCGGCAGGCTCGCGCGAACGATGCGCCTATCTTTCCCGTGCCGACGACTCCCGCCGTCTTGCCGCAGAAGTTGACTCCCGTAAGACCCATGAGGCTGAAATTATTTTCGCGCACTTTTATATAAGCCTTGTGTATGCGGCGGTTGACGGCGAACGCGAGCGCGAGGGCATGCTCGGCTATTGCTTCCGGTGAATATCCCGGCACACGCATAACGGAGATGCCGTGCTCCTGCGCCGCCGGAAGATCGACATTGTTATATCCGGCGCAGCGCATGAGAATGAGCCTGACCCCGTTCTCGGCGAGGATATCCACCACCCGCCTGCCGACATCGGACGCGACGAACAGGCACACGGCGTCATAGCCTTTCGAGAGCGGCGCGGTGCGGTAAGAGATATCCGTCTTGAGATAGTCTATTTCAATGTCGGGATATTTGCCCGCAAGCTTCTCGAACGCCTCGCGGTCATACGGCTTTGTATCATAAAAAAGTATTTTCATAGAATGCGCCTCCGACAGTTTTCTCTGAATAGTATCCGCCGCAAAGAAATGAATATTCGGGCTAAATGAGCACAATTTATCATAAAGAGTGAAAACAAAGGGAACAAAATACAAAAAAGTCTTGACTTTCTCGTTCAAATATTATATGATAATCAAGCTGATTTGCAGATACAGCCTGCACAAAGCAAATACGATCCATTAGCTCAGTCGGTAGAGCACTTGACTTTTAATCAAGGTGTCCGGAGTTCGAATCTCCGATGGATCACCAAAAGAGAAAGTCTTGAAGTCGTTGTGTATCAACGGTTTCAAGGCTTTTTTCATTTCTATTTCAATGCGCCCGATTCAGTCTCGCGTCTATTGTAAACCTACAGGCGCTTTGTTACATTTTCAAATTGCTTGACACTTGAATCGGAAGCGCGTATACTGTGTATATAGCCATCGGTGAGAAACAGGAACCTGGGCAATTGTAGCCCAGCCTTCTGGAGTAAGCCGGTGGCTTTTTTTGCATTCATACAGTATATTCATGAGCTTGGCGACTGCCTTCTTGCTGTTCTTGACACTGATGTTGTTTACTTCCTCATCGGTGTACTTTTTTTCGGGCTGAGTCTGTTCATTCTGCTCATCATTGCCCTGCCCCTCCAAGGTTTCGACATTCTTTTTTTCTTCTGCCATTTTTTACTCTCCTTTTCTCAGTTAAGGTCAACTGTTCCCCTGTTTTACGATACAGGCAAACGTTTTTTGGATATAAAAACAGCGCCTTGCATTTGACTGCAAAACGCTGTGATTATTGAGTTGTGATATGACAAAACCGCCTCACTTTACGCTTGGCGGTTAGTCGGCAATGTACCACTTGCAAACTTCGCAAACTTTATTTGCTTCATCTGCATCGAATTTGTACGGAAAAAAACTCGGTTCCAGTTCATCATTTCTAATTTCTTGTACCTCATAGCAATCGCCCCAAAAGATATCTCGCTTAAGCAACGGGCATTTGTGCATAGCTTCCGGACTCCTCGCCATAAATCACACCTCTTTTTTCAAATATTTATCCTCTTCATCAAGAGTATCTTTTCCGAAAGCCTTTATATAGCTCTCGGTGAGGTCTTTTATGATTATGGGGGCTTCCTCTTCGTCCAGTATTCCGTCGAGACGGCCTTTGAGCAAATCCTCATAGTAGAGATAGAGCTCGTCGCTCATAGCTTCGCTGAGATCGTTGTTGTCCACTTCCCACTTTATCAGCGGAAGCACCGCGTTAAGACGTTCGGCTTCTTCAAGGATATCCTGATCGAATTCTGTGAGATATGAGTTTTCGAGCAAATCTCCCTTTTTCGGCTGTATACCCGTGCTTAAACGGTCTTCGAGAATTTCTGTTGCTCCCTGATAATCAAGCTCGTACTTCATCTTTTTCTCATCCTTTCTTTCCAAACATTGCCTTCGACCCTTTTGTTTGAGATAACATTCACTTCAACATCCGGGTATAGTTCTTTAAATTGCTGCATTACCCCTTTGCAACTACCGCACATTCCACGTTCGGAAAGCATACATATCTTTTTAAAAGGGTTTGTTTCATACAAATCGGCAAAGAACTCGAAGAGCTTCGCCTCAGTGTCATTGTAGGTTTCTTCCCTCATCGTTCCATCGTACATATTGTCAAAATCATCATCGATATATGCTCCGGCAATGTTTCCGCTTCTTTTGTACTTGCTCGTGAACTGGAGTCCTTTTTCATAAATAAGTTGTGACTCAGTTGCCCAAGTCCTTATTTCACTCATTACATGGGCATACTCTTTCTTTGGAAGATATACAGTAGAAAAGTCACTGCTTTTTCTTGCGAAAAGCTGGATATCAATTTTAAGTCTACCAGTTTTTTGTGCATTGTCAACCATTTTTCCACTGATGCTTAATTTATCTTCCCACTCTCTGAGCTTCGCCTGATATCTCGCCACATTCTCGGGGGCGACGCTGCCGATTGTCATGCGCTTTGTTACATTTTCAAATTGCTTGACACTTGAATCGGAAGCGCGTATACTGTGTATATAGCCATCGGTGAGAAACAGGAACCTGGGCAATTGTAGCCCAGCCTTCTGGAGTAAGCCGGTGGCTTTTTTTGCATTTATACAGTATTGCAGTCTTGATTAACTCCTGCAGGTTTTCGTAATGGTGCTCTGTGTCCGGCCGTCTTGGTATTCATAAACGCGATTACATCTTTGGACAAAATCTAAGGATGTACATCCTTGACAATTTCAAGCAGACCCGATATACTGATAGTGGAATCGGTAAGAGATTGTAGGGCATTGCCCGAAGCTCTGGTCTTCGAGACAGCCGATTCTTTTTATGTTTATTGAATATAAAATATCAACTTGAAAGCTTTTAAATTCTGCCCGACAATACAAAAAATATTGACATAATTTTTATTCCGTGATATATTGCCATTGCCGAGTGCAGTGTCTGTCGGACGACTTTCTTTTGATTGCCTGTCTGATAACTTGCATTCGGCGTTTTTTATATTTCCGGCTTTAAATCGCAGTTTTTCCGCTGTCTTAAAATTTTTTGAAAAAAGTGTTGACAACGGGATTTTTCGTGCTATGATATAGGTGTGCTATGACAGATAGCACACATATTCTTTTTGTGCAAACGGTGCACACGAATCACGAAGAAAGGAGAATCGCTGTGGTCTTAATCGACAAGCAGAGCCGCGTGCCGGCATACGAGCAGATAAGAAACCAACTGCTGACGCTTATACTTATCGGCTCGTTCGCTCCGCACTCACAGCTGCCGTCTATACGGTCCATTGCCGCCGACGCCGGTGTGAACATAAACACGGTAAAAAAGGCATTCTCCGACCTTGAATCCTACGGCGCTATCTATACCGTGCCCGGAAAGGGAAGCTTCGTCAGCGAAAAGGCTTTCAAGAGCGACACGGTACACGATACGGCGGTTTCCGAAATTTCGGACGCCATTTCGGCGGCGCGCGCCAAGGGACTCAAAAAACAGGAAATCATCGACATACTCAACGAAATCTACACTCAGGAGGAAGAATCATGATCGAAGTAATCGGCGTTACAAAACGGTTCCAGGACTTCACCGCAATTCAGAACCTGTCGCTGAAGGTCGAAAAGTCGTCAATATACGGGCTTGTCGGCTACAACGGCGCGGGTAAAACGACTCTTCTCAAGACGGTCTCCGGAGTTTACCGGGCGGACGAGGGCGAGGTCAAAATATTCGGCGAGAATGTTTTTGACAACGCAAAGGTTAAGCAAAGACTCTTCTATGTCCCCGACGACCTCTATTTCGAGCCCAACGCGACAATAGAGAGCATGGGCAAATTCTATGCGGGCTACTATCCCCGCTTCAGCTTCGAAACCATGCACAAGCTCTCAAAGGTATTCGGACTCGACACAAAGAAGAACATACGCGGCTTTTCAAAGGGAATGCAGAGACAGGCCGAGATAATTCTCGGAATGTCCACCATGCCCGAGGTTATCCTGCTCGACGAGAGCTTCGACGGACTCGACCCGGCAAAGAGGAATCTTATTAAGAACCTCCTGCTCGAATACATGGCCGAAGAGGAATGCTCCGTCATAATCTCCTCTCACAACCTCCACGACCTCGCCGATATGTGCGACCACATTGCGCTGATAAACGGCAAGAGCATAGTCATGGACTGCTCTGTTGACGATATCAGCGGCTCGCGCTGCAAGTTCAGACTGGTCTTTGACCGCGACCTCGAAGAGAGCGATTTCAAGGATCTCGACATCAGGCACTTCTCGAAGGACGGAAAGATAATCACCCTGAGCGCCAACGGCGACATGGACGAAAACGAGAAGAAGCTTCAAAATATGAATCCGCTGATGATCGAAAAGTTCCCGCTCACGCTCGAAGAAATCTTCCTCGAGGAGATGGAGGGCAGCGACTACGACTTCAAGGACATCTTCGGCAAGCCCGAAGAGAAGAAATGAGGTGTCACAGATGAAGAAATATAAGAACACATTCCGTTTCTCCGTCGCTCACGCGATAAAGAAAAACTTCATTCTCCCCCTTGCAACATTTGTGCTCAGCATGATTTTCTATCTCACCGGCTTCTGCTGGGATGTATTGAGCGAAGCAAAGAACAAGGCCGCTATCACCGGTCAGGACGTTATGAAGTTAATGCGCGAAGCGTACGAGGTCTTTATCTTCGACTCGGAGCGCGCGGCATATGAACCGCTCATCTCGTTCTACCCCGCTCTGCTCGTTGTGATATCGCTGTTAGTCGGCGTTTTGCTCTTCAGATTCGTTACCAACAAAAAGACCGTCAACGTCTATTACAGCCTCGGCATTAAGCGCGCCGATCTCTACACAGCGCGTCTGGTTGCAGGCATAATTATGATGCTCGCGGCAACACTCATCCCGCTCGCAGTATCGCTCGGAATCAACCTCCACTTTTTCGGCTCGTCCGCCATGCTTTGGAGAACCTTCCTGTTCTACGCCGTGCACTGCACGATATCCGTGCTCGCCGGTCTCACTATAGCGGCGGCTGTCTCGAGCTGCGTGGGCACCGTTATTGAATCGATAGGCTTTTCAGCCGTTCTCGCGGCGTTCCCGAGCGTTGTCACAATGTGCGTCAACTCCAGCGTTCCCGCAATCCTCAACGGCGCTCCCTCAAAAACCTACTACGGCATATATCCCGTCGCTTCAAGCTTCAGCGAGAACTATCTGGATATGACGAACAGCACCCTGTTCGGCCGCGCTATCGCCCATATAAATCTGCTTCTCCTCAACAGAAGCTCCTACATCAACTCCGCCACCATCGGGGCTATGACCAAAGAGGCCGCAAAGAAATGGGTCGCTCCCTCGCTGACTCCCTATATTCTCTGGGCCGCTCTCATCGCCGCTTTCTTCGTGTTCGGACTTTTCATGTTCAAGCGCAGAAAGGCCGAAATTTGCGGTTTCCCCGGCAGAAGCGCGGTATTGAATTTCGTGCTCTGCATGATGGCCTCATTCGGGGCCGCTTCGCTGGTAATTTACTTAGCTTCCAAAAATCCTGATATATCCACATGGTTGCTTATAGCCATACTTTTGGTAATCAGCATGGCGGTTTTCCTCGTGCTCGATATACTCGTCCACCTGAGCTTCAAGGTTCTCAAAAAGGACTGGAAGATAGGTCTTGTCCACGTCGGTCTCATGGCGGCGTTCCTGCTCTCGCTCTACACCGGCTTCTTCGGCTACAGCAACCGCGTGCCCGATGTTCAGTCCATTGAGAGCGCATCCATCTCCGCGCCCAACGCACTGATGGGCAGCTACAAGCTCGGCAACGGGCTCCAGTCCGGATATAACAGCAACCTTTACTTCGGCGAGGACGGACTCAAGGACTACTACTATGTCGGCAACCGTTCGAACTCACTCGTTGAGGACTTCAAGGACAAAGATGACATAAATACTGTCCGCGAAATCCACAAGGCCATGATAAAAGCAGGAAACATCAACAAAATGAACTGCGACCCTGATGACTACTCGAAGAGAGTCACGAGCCAGAAGGTTATCATAAAATACAAGCTCAAGAACGGACGCGAGCTTGTCAGAGTTTATAACTATGTTCCGCTGACAGACTATCCCACACTTTATACCCTTGAGGATACCAAGAACTGGAACAGCAAAATCAAGAACGAGCTGCTCAACATCGACGCAAAGAGCATGATACCGATACTTTTCTCCGCTCAGATGGACAAGAGAACCGCTGTTGACGAGGAGCTGACCGCAGGTCTTGCGCGCGCGATATATAATGATATCAGCACGCTGAGCTCCGACAAGCTCCTGACAAGCAACGCGAAATATCTCGGCTCGGTTGCGTTCTATGTTTCTCGTCAAAACACACAGGATGAGGCGTACTACGGAAGCGCCACTACCGTAACAGAGGCTATGCCGGAACCGGGTATTGAGGAAGATCTTGATATGTCAAGGCAGGATAAGGTCAACGAGCTTTCGGCGCACGGAGAGTCGAGCGGACATTATATCTCACTCGGCGACTACTCAACAGTTCCGATAACCTCGGAGATGACGAACACTATAAGCTTCCTCAAGGAGCACGGACTCTACGAGAAGCTCACAGACGAGTCCCCGATAGTCAGCGTCAGAGTTAAGGACATGGGTCACTCGACCGACTCCGTGAATACAAGATACGGATACGGCTATTGTAGCCCGATATTCAACGCCTTCTGGGATGACGGAAAATCAAAGGCAGTTTCAAAGACGGATTCCACCGGCTACACCTATCAGGTGAGCAACTACAACAGCGGCGATTTCATGCCGAAGGATGCCGTAACCATAACAAACAAGACTATTGTCGAAAAGCTCGCCGCCAACGCCTACGGCTACCGCTTCGACCTCACGGGCGGATACCTTGTTGAGTTCAAGCGCGAAAACGGCGCTCTTACGATAATGTATGTTCCGAAAGGACGCATCGAGCTGAATCTCGGCACGGGCAAATAAAATCAAATCGGCGGCTGCGCTGAAACGGTGCGGCCGCCGAACTGAGCAGCATCGGAGGGAGAAAGGGTGAACAGAACAAAAAACGGCTTTAAAAATCCGTTCGGCTTCACGGTCGCACACGCGATGAGAAAGAACTTTGCTTTTCCGCTCGCGGTCTTTGTCATGAGCTTGGCGCTCTACCTCAGAAGCTTTTTCGGCAGCGACAAGATAAGACAGCTTACGGCGCTGAAGAGCGGCGGCTCGGCAACGTTGGAGCTTCTGCGCGAATCCGGAAAGTTCCTGATAATCGCCGACGGAAACGGCTCCGCAGTGTCCGATATTTTTGACTTTTGGTTCTATTTCTATACTGCGGTGCTCGTCATTCTCTCGGCGGCATTGGGTATAATGCTTTTCAGATTCGTCTCAAGCAGGGCGAAGAACAACATATATTTCAGCCTCGGCATCAGCCGCGCGGGTCTGTTTTCGGCGCACTGGCTGGCGGGAGCGGTCATGCTCGAAGCGGCCGTACTTCTCCCGCTCGCCTTTTCGGCAATGCTGAACCTTATCTACTTCGGCTCGTCCGTCATGCTCTGGCGCACGCTGCTGTTTTACGCCGTTCACATGACCGTGACGGCGCTTGCGGGATTCTCTGTTGCGGCGGCAGTCTCCGTCTGCGTGGGAACCGCAGGCGAATCGGTACTGTTCTCGCTCGCATTCATAGCGTTTCCGAGCGCTGCTGTATATTTTCTCAATAACACTGTACCGAAGCTGCTCTTCGGCGCGCCTCACAATTCAAACTACGCACTCTATCCGTCGGCGAGTCACAGTCGGGATATCAGCATGGCTCTCTCCCCTTTCGGACGCGTGCTGTCGCGTCTCAATCTGCTCTCGCTCAACAATGACGTATTCATCCGCTCGGGCTCGTTGGTCTCGGCCGACGGATTCTCTAAAATCACCACAGACGAGCTGAATAGCTGGAGTGCGCCGTCTCTTGAGCCCTATATACTCTGGGCGATACTGACCGCCCTGCTGTTCGTTTTCGGGCTTTTGATGCTAAAGCGCAGGAAGGTGGAGATATGCGGCTTCAGCGGCAGGAGCAAAACTTTAAACTTTTTGCTGACCGCCATGCTCTCTGTTTCCGCAGGCTCGACTATCGTCGCCGTTAATTTTTATTTTTCGCAAATCACCGGCAAGCAATATCTTATAACGGGCATAACAACCGTACTTTTGAGCGCTGTTATATTCGTGGTTTTCGATATTATGCTCAATCTCAGCTTTAAGGCACTCAAAAGGGATTGGAAATACGGGCTTGTCCATGTGGCTCTCGCGGTCGCCGTTATGCTCTCGCTCTACACCGGGTTCTTCGGTTACAGCAGCCGCGTGCCTGATACCGACAGCATCGAGAGCGCATCGGTATCCGCTCCGGACATACTTCTCGGAAGCTACCGCACAAGAGCAGACGAGCTCAAATTCAACGCAAACTCCGGCTACTATCTCGCCTTCGACGAGGACGGAAACCCGGTTGGCATAAACAGCGGCTGCTACTATCGCAGCAACGCCGACGAAAGGCGCATAATTATCGACGGATTCAAAAGCGAAAGCGACATTAACGCCGTGCGCGGGCTGCACAAAAGGCTCATCGCCTCGGGCAGAAAGGTTGTTTCAAGCAGCGAGGATTATTCCGAAAGAGCCGTGCGCAGCACTGTTATTATAAAATACAAGCTCAAGAACGGGCGCGAGATAATAAGAGAATATCAGACAGTCGGGCTCGGCGACTATCTCTCGCTCTATTCAATAGAGAACACCGAGAACTGGAACAACAAAATCAAAAACGAGCTGCTGAACATCGACAGCGAAAAAGTTTTCCCCGTTCTCTTCTCGGGACAGATGGACAAAAAGACCGTCGTTGACCAAAAATTTACACGCGGACTCGCCCGCGCGATATATAACGACATAACCGCTCTGGACGCGGACAGAATACTCTGTTCCGACTCGAAGTGGCTCGGCGCGGTAGCCCTCTATCACGATATAGCGTCGGACGGAGTCAAAACCGTGACGGCAGCCCAAGCCTACTCGCCCGACACAGGCGACGAAGATGCCGAAACGCCCGAGGATGCAATAAACAACGCCTGGAAAGCCGGCAACTACGGCGAGATGATGACCAACGGCTCGGAATACGGAGATTTTGGCAAGTTCAAATCCGTTATTCCGATAACCGAGGAAATGACGAACACCGTCGAATATCTCAAAGCCCACGGGCTCTATGACCTGCTCGTTGACGAATCGCCTATAGTCGCCGTCAGAGTGGCGGACATAGGCAAGCTCACCGTCGACGCGCTTGAATACACCACGCCGATATTCAACGCTTTCTGGGACAACGGCAAATCAAAGCCGGAAACCGACCGCGAGACAGGAGAGCAGATAAGCACATACACAAGCGGCGACTATATGCCGGAAAATTCAAGGGAATTCACCGACAGCGCCACGATAAACACACTCGCCGAAAATGCCTACGGCTACAGATTCGACCTCACGGGCGGATATGTTGCCGAGTTCAGACGTGCCAACGGCTGCAGAACGATAATGTATATCCCGAAAGGGCGCGTCGAGCTGAATATTGATTAAAAGCCAATCCCTATAAGCACACATAGCCCTGGGCTCAGCGTAAAAGCATTGAGCCCGGGACGGTTTTTATATGCATGAAAAAATGCGACCCCGAAGGATCGCATAAGTTCAGCTTTTAGATATTGCCCGTCCGATTCCGATATCGAATATTAAAGGAAGAGGAGAAGCAGCGTTGCAACGAGTGCAAGAACGAAGAAGGAGATAGCGATAATCTTCGTGATGAGCACCAGCTTAGACTCCATAGTCCTACTCTTGTTCTTGCCGAAGAAAGTCTCTGCGCCGCCTGCGATAGCGCCGGAAAGACCTGCGGACTTGCCCTCCTGAAGAAGGACGAGAACAATAATTGCAACCGAAAGAAGAAGAAGGATTATACCCAATATAATCTCATGTACTGCCATGAAGTTAACCTCCAAACATAAATTGCTAAAATATTTTAGCATATACTTTAATATATTTCAATAGTTTTTATAAAAAGTTTTGCAATATGCGTAAAATTCCTTTGTTCGGATGTATTATCCCGCGGAGAAAGCGCAAACTACTCTCAGCGGCAAGAGTCCGAAGTTAATGCGTTTGCAGGGCTTTTCCCGCCGACCGTTTTGCGGGGAAGCCTTGCAGACGGTCTTTTTTTATATTCCCAATTCGAGCTGCTCGCCCTTGTCCTCGGCGCTGAGCAATGCGCCTGCGGCGGGCAGATTCTTTGTCTTATATCTGTACGCCTTGGCAAACTCGCCCTCTCTGTACTCGCGCACGGTCATGACCTTCTGACCCTTTTTGAGGCTCATAACGCCGACTCCCTGCGTGTCCTTGGTGGTCTTGGGCGATATGGCTCCCGTATTTATCAGAAGATGTCTGCCGGCGGAGGAAACTATGACTAGCTCCGTATCTTTTTCGATATGGAACATTGCCGCGGCGGGTGACTTGTCCGAATAGGCCTTTATGAGCTTCTTGCGGTTAGTCTTTGTCCGATACACGGAGAACTCGACCTTGGCAGCCTTTCCGTTTTCAAAGAAGAAGAGCATATAGCCCGAATAGTCGGACGTGACCGCCATATATACCGCCGTCTCGCCCTCGTCCATGCCGAGCGTGCTCGCCACATAGTCGCCGAGTGCGCTCGCCTTAGTCTCCTTGAAGTCGTTGACGCGCGCCTTGTAGACCTGGCAGCGGTTCGTGAAGAACAGCAGCTCCTTTGAGTTATCCGTGACGACTGTCTGAGCGAGCTCGTCGCCGTCCTTGAACTTCTGCTCGCTGCTCATGCGCAGAGACTGCGGGGTTATCTTCTTGAAATAGCCCTCCTTCGAGAAGAAGAGAGTCACGGGATAATCGGGTATCTGTTCCTCCTCTTCCTCATCTTCGATGTCGGAGGCGTAGATAATCTCCGTTCTTCTCGGCTTGCCGTATTTCTTTATGACATCCTCAAGCTCGTTTATGATTATCTTGCCCACTCTGCCGCGCTTTGCGAGGATATCCTCAAGGTCGGCAACGAGCTTTTTGAGCTCCTCAATGTCCTGAGTGCGCTTTAAGATATATTCGCGGTTGAGGTGGCGAAGCTTTATCTCCGCGACAAATTCTGCCTGAATGCGGTCGATTCCGAAGCCTATCATAAGGTTCGGGACGACCTCCGCCTCCTCCTCGGTGTTGCGGACTATCTTTATCGCCTTGTCGATATCGAGAAGTATTTTTTCAAGTCCGCGGAGCAGATGCAGCTTGTCCTTGGCCTTTTTGAGCTCAAAATATGTCCTGCGTCTGACGCACTCCATGCGGAACGCTATCCACTCCTCGAGCAGCTCCTTGACGCCCATGACGCGGGGTGAGCCCGCTATCAGGACGTTGAAGTTGCAGGCGAAGGAATCCGAGAGCGGCGTGAGCCTGTAAAGCTTCTGCATGAGCTTGTCGGGGTCAGTTCCCCTTTTGAGGTCTATCGTTATTTTAAGGCCGCTTCTGTCCGTCTCGTCGCGGATATCGCTTATCTCTTTTATCGCGCCCGCCTTGACCCTGTCAATAACCTTTTCGATTATCGACTCGCTCGTTGCGGTTGAGGTCATCGGAATCTCGGTTATATCAATGCAGTTGTTCGATTTGTCGTAGGCGTATTTTGCGTAGAGCTTGAACGAGCCGCGCCCCGTGCGGTAAATCTCCTCTATCTTCGCGCGGTCATAAAGAATCTTCGCGCCGCCCGCAAAATCGGGCGCCTTGAGGGTATCCGCCACGCAGTGATCAGGGTTTCTTATGAGCTCTATAGTCGTGCGGCAGACCTCTTCGAGGTTAAACGAGCAGATGGAGCTCGCCATGCCGACGGCTATACCCGTATTGTTGTTGACGAGTACGCTCGGGAAAGTGACCGGCAGAAGCGTCGGCTCTTTCATGGTGTTGTCGTAGTTATCGACAAAATCGACCGTATCCTTGTCAATATCTCTGAAAAGCTCCGCGCTTATCGGGTCAAGCTTGGCCTCAGTGTATCTCGAAGCCGCCCACATCATATCGCGCGAATACGCCTTACCGAAGTTACCCTTTGAATCTACATACGGGTGCAGCAGCGCTTCATACCCGCGCGAGAGCCTGACCATAGTCTCATATATGGCGGCGTCGCCGTGGGGGTTCAGCTGCATAGTGCGTCCGACGATGTTCGCCGACTTTGAGCGCGCGCCCGTGAGCAGACCCATTTTATACATCGTGTAGAGTATTTTTCTGTGCGAGGGCTTGAAGCCGTCTATCTCCGGGATGGCACGGGACATAATGACGCTCATCGCATATGGGAAATAGTTGGTTTCAATCGTTTGGGTTATCGGCTGCTCGACAACTTCGCCCGCGCCGATAATATGAACTCCGCTCTTGAGCGGATCTATCTCATTTTTCGGGGGTTCTTTTTTGCCTCTTTTTCCCGCCATTTATATCAAAATCCTTTCAATAGTTAAGCTTACGAAACATCCGCCATATCTATATATGCCGCGCCGTCGCGTGCGATATGCTCTTTTCTGCCGGCGAGATTGTCTCCGAGCCAGAGGTCGAACATCTCCGCTGTCTGCTGAGCGTCGGTCGGGTCAACGCGGATAAGTCGGCGGGTTGCGGGATTCATCGTAGTCAGCGACATCATGTCCGCATCGTTTTCGCCGAGTCCCTTGGAGCGCTGTATGGTGAATTTGGCATTTTCAAGCTGAGAGAGGATATCCTGCTTCTCCTGCTCGTTATACGCAAACCACGTCTCGTCCTTCGAGTTTATCTCATAGAGCGGCGACTCCGCGATATAGACCTTGCCGTTTTCGATAAGCTTTGGCATAAGGCGGTAAATCATGGCGAGGATGAGCGTGCGTATCTGGAATCCGTCAACGTCGGCATCGGTGCAGATTATGACCTTGTTCCAGCGCAGCTGGTCGATATTAAAGGCAACCATATCCTTCATCGCCTTCGATTTTGTCTCGACTCCGCAGCCGAGAACCTTTATCAAGTCGGTTATGATATCGTTTGCAAATATTTTGTTGTACTCCGCCTTGAGGCAGTTGAGTATCTTTCCACGCACGGGGATTATCGCCTGGAACGACGAGTCGCGTGCCTGCTTACAGGCGCCGAGAGCCGAGTCGCCCTCCACTATGAACAGCTCGCGCTCCGCCACATCCTTGCTGCGACAATCGACGAATTTCTGCACGCGGCTGCCCATATCGTTGCTCGACTGGAGCTTGCTCTTTATGTTGAGCTTCGTTGTCTCCGCGCGGATACGTGCGCGCATATTGACGAGCACCTGATCGCATATCTTGTCCGCGTCAAGCTTGTTTTCGATAAAATATATCTCAAGCTGATGCTTGAAGAACTCGGTCGTCGCCTCCTGAATGAACTTGTTGGTGACGGATTTCTTCGTCTGGTTCTCATAGGCGGCTACAGTCGAGAACGACGAGACGATGAGCACGAGGCAGTCCTCGACATCCTGGAAGTTTATCTTCGAGTCGGACTTGAGGTATTTTCCGTTCTTTTTTATATATGCGTCTATCTGCGACACAAACGCGGAGCGCACGGCCTTATCGGGTGCGCCGCCGTATTCGAGGTAGCTCGAGTTATGATAATACTCCTTGAGCTGGACCTTATTCGAGAAGCAGAGCGCGGCGTTTATTTTAAGCTTATATTCGGGCTGATCCGCTCTGTCGCGTCCTACTCGCTCGCCGCTCCAGGTGCAGACAGAAGAAATGGCGTTGTTGCCGACGACCTCCTTGAGGTGATCGGTTATGCCGTTTTCGTAGAAATACTCGAACGTTTCAAACTTTGAGCCGTTCTGATTCCTGAGCACGAACTTGATGCCCGCGTTGACTATCGACTGGCGGCGCATCATATCCTGAAAATACTCGAGAGGTATGTCTATATCGGTGAACACCTTGAGGTCGGGGCGCCACTTTATGCGCGTGCCGGTGTCCTTTTTGCTGTAGGGCTCTTTTATCATATCGCCGACCGGCTCGCCGTTTTTGAACTGCAGATGATAGCAATAGCCGTTCGAGTGAACCTCCGCCTCCATATACTCCGAGGCATACTGCGTGGCGCAAAGGCCGAGTCCGTTTGTGCCGAGCGAATACTCGTAGCTTCCGCCGTCGTTGGTGTTATACTTTCCGCCTGCATAGAGCTCGCAGAACAGGAGCTTCCAGTTATACTCGTTCTCCCTGCGGTTGAACTCAACGGGTATACCGCGCCCGTAATCCTGAACCTCTATGGACTTATCCTCGAAGCGGGTGACGGTAATCGTGTTGCCGAAGCCCTCGCGCGCCTCGTCAACGGAGTTTGAAATTATTTCAAACACCGAGTGCTCGCAGCCCTCGATACCGTTCGAGCCGAAAATAACCGACGGTTTTTTCCGCACCCTGTCGGCGCCTTTGAGCATTTCAATGCTGTCGTCGCCGTATTCTTCTCTCTTTTTGACTTTTGCCATTGAGTTATCCCCCGACTGATTGTTACGCATATTTTGTATCATACATATTTAATTATACACCATATATTGGCTTTTTGTCAATGACGGCAACAATGCTGCAGCGTGTAGAATCAACGGAAAAAGAAAAGACAGACCGTAAAAAACGCGGTCTGTCCTGAAAATTTATGCCTTTTTCTTTCTCTTAAACAGGTTGGCGGGGAGCTGAGCCAAGACTATTGCGACGAACATCACGATACAGCCGCAGAGCTCTCTCGCAGACATCTTCTGATCTATCAGCACCCACGCGAATATGACGGCGAACACCGACTCGAGGCAGAGCAGCAGCGACGCCACCGTGGGATCGGAATCGCGCTGACCGAGAGTTTGGAACGTAAACGCCACTCCGCAGGACATAATGCCGGTATAGAGTATATACGGCGCGGCGCTCAATATGGCGTGGATATTCGGCTTCTCAAAGATAAACATAAGTATAACGGAAATCGTGCCCGAGACGAGGAACTGCGCGCATGAGAGCTTCACTCCGTCGACGATAGCCGAATATTTGTCGATAACGAGAATATGTATCGCAAAGCCGAGTGAACACGCGAGGGCGAGCATTTCGCCTTTACCGAAGGTGGCCTTGCCGCCCGCACAGAGCAGATAGAGCCCGCCGACTCCGAGGAAAACGCCTATCCAAACGGGCAGGCTGACGCGCTTTTTGAAGAAAACGAGGCTTATTATCGGCACTAAGAGCATATAGAGCGCGGTTATGAAGCCGACCTTGCCGACCGTCGTATAGCCGAACGCCGCCTGCTGGAGGTTGCTCGCCACGCAGAGCACCGTTCCGCAGACGAGTCCGCCGACTGTAAGATTTTTTCTGTCCTCTTTCTTCTGCTCGGGCGTTTTCTGTGCGGCTGCGCCGAGCTTTTTGTTCTTCGCCCTCTGCGCGCCCGACATTATCGCAATAACGGGCAGAAGCACTATTCCGCCTATCACCATTCTTATGCCGTTGAAGGTCAGAGTTCCGATTACTTCTATGCCCTCGCTCTGAGCCACAAACGACAGACCCCATATAACGGCGGCAAGAATGAGAAATATGCCGCCTTTAAGCTGTCCTTTTTTCGTTGTTATCACTCCACTGAATTTTTCCGAAATATGATAGCACAAAGGCGCGTCATAAATTTCGGATTTTGGAACAAAGTATAATTTCAAGAATATTTTCGGTTTACTTCTCCGCAAGCGGAAGTATTCCGCCGATATCGGTCAGAGGAAAATTTCCTGTTTCCTCAATCCGCACGCCGAAAGAATGCAGGAACGCTCTTATTCTGTCTGCGTCCCCATGCGACGCGAGAGCGCCGTTAAAGAGCATTATATCCGGCGCAATAAGCCCGCAGCAGCCGCCGATGAAGCCGTATTCGCGCCCCGGCAGAAGAACGTCGCCCTTTGAGACGAGCAGAACCTCAAGGCCGTTTTTTTCGGCGGCGGAGGCTATTGCCACGTCGTCGGTAATTATCGCGTTTTCGGTCACGGGCACTGCAGAGCACTTTGCGTAGCCCTGGCGCACGGGGATTAAAGTCCGCCCGAAAAAATTGATGTTTGGGCAGACCGTCTTGGGATTTAGTATCGCATAATTGCCGAAAACGGCGGCATTGAGCGGCACATCGGCCGGATATTCCGCGCCGAGAGCGATGTCAAGTATATGCACGTCAAAGCCCGAAGAAGCGAGCTTTTGCGCATTTTCAAGCTGCTCGCGGCTCAGTATAATCTCCCGCCTGCCGAGATGCAATAAGTGCAAATCAGCATGAGCGGCGGTGCCGTCGGTTATAGCAGAGCTCGGCAGGATATCGAAAACGGCAATCCCGCGCGACTCGAGATATTCTTTTGCTTTCTCTGCGCCGACGCTCACCGCGGCGAGGGCTATCCCCCGCTTCGGCAGGTTCGGCGATTCTATCGGGGTCATAATACATCCGTCAGTCAACGCAGTTTGCAAACGCCTCATAGACGTTCTTAACTCCGATGACCTCTATCTCCTTTTTGAGCTTGTCCGGGACCGATTTGAAATTGTGGCGGGGAATAATGCAGATTTTGAAGCCGAGCCTCGCCGCCTCTTTTATGCGCTGCTCACAGTGGCTGACGGAGCGTATCTCGCCGCCGAGCCCTATCTCGCCGAAGGCGAGGACATCGTCCCTTATAGGCACATCCTTGAGGCTCGAAATGAGAGCCAATGCGACGGACAGATCCGTAGCCGGCTCGTCGAGCTTTAATCCGCCGATAACATTTATATATGCGTCCGTATTGCCGAAGAAATAGCCCGCTCGCTTTTCGAGGACGGCTAAGAGCATGGCCATACGGCTGTAATCAAAGCCCGTTGCCATGCGGCGCGGATTGCCGAAGCTTGTCGCGCTGACAAGCGCCTGAACCTCCGCCAAAATCGGGCGTGTGCCCTCCATCGCGCAGGCGATACAGGTGCCCGAGGTGTTCTTGGGTCTGCCCGAGATAAGCATAAGCGAGGGGTTTTCAACCTGAGAAAGTCCGCTGTCGAGCATCTCGAAAACGCCTATCTCATTTGTCGAGCCGTATCGATTCTTGACGGCGCGAAGTATTCTGTATGACATATTGCGGTCACCCTCAAAGTAGAGCACCGCGTCAACTATATGCTCGAGCACCTTGGGTCCCGCAATGTTTCCGTCCTTGTTGACATGGCCGACAACGATTATCGGAATATTGCTGCTCTTTGCCGTGCGCATGAACATGGACGTAGATTCGCGCACCTGCGTGACGCTGCCTGCGGAGGAATTCAGCTCGCTTATAACCATGGTCTGAATGGAGTCGATAATGACGAGCCCCGGCTTATTGATATTTATATATTCGCATATTGCCTGAACGTCGGTCTGGCTCATTAAAGTCAAGGTCGGGCTTGTGACGCCGAGCCTGTCCGCGCGGAGCTTTATCTGATAGACGGACTCCTCGCCGGAGACATATAGGATATCGAGATTTTTGCCGATATATTGGCATATTTGAAGCAGGATAGTTGATTTTCCTATGCCGGGGTCGCCGCTCAGAAGCACCAATGAGCCCTTGACTATTCCGCCGCCGAGAACACGGTCGAGCTCGGTGAGCCCCGTTTGATAGCGTATCTCCTCATCGGCGGTTATCTCGCTGAGGGCATAGGTTTTGACGCTGCGCGCATTGGCGCCGCTCTTTGCCGCCGCGGCGACGGGCGCTTTTATCTCCTCATTCATGGTATTCCACTCACCGCAGCCGGGGCAGCAGCCGAACCACTTCGGGCTCTCGTAGCCGCATTCGGAGCAGATATAAACAGATTTTGCCTTGCCTGCCATTTTATGTTACCTCCGTCAGTTTTTCCTCGTTTTTCAAATAGTCCGTTATTCCGCACATGACCGAAAACGCCATGGCGGTCTGATAGCCGTCGTCCTTGAGCTTTTGCGTCTCGGCGGCGTTCGAGAGAAAGCCGCACTCGACCATAACGGCCGGAGACTCGGCGTGATAAAGAAGATATATTTCCGTCCCCGTGCGCTTTACCGCGCGCCTATTCTGAGGCTGGAGCAGAGAGCATATATCCTGCTGAATGGCCTTTGCCAGCTTTTCGCTCTCGGGATTGTTTTTGGAATAGAACACCTGCGCGCCGCTGTAGGACGGCCCGCCGTAGTGGTTCTGATGAATGCTCACGAACAGCGCATCGGGTGTCTGCTCGATGATTTTCATTCTGTTTTTTATATCCGACACCTTTTGCCGGCGCACCGACTTTGCGGAGCTGTCGGAGATATCGTCGTCCGTCTCGCGCGTCATTATGACATTATAACCCGCCGTGTCGAGCATATCGCGTAATTTCAGAGCTATTGACAGATTTATATCCTTTTCGACGGTGCCGTCCTGCGCGGTCGCGCCGCCGTCCATGCCGCCGTGACCCGCGTCAACAATTACGGTCACGGACTCCCGCGCGTTCGCGGACACCCTGCGGGCATAGCCCGAGCCGCGCGCGGATATCAGCACAAAGCATATCGCCATAAAGGCAACAGCCGCCGCAACGCCGAGAGCGACGAGCCTTGAACGCCTTTTGAAATTTATCACCATACCGACACCCCCACAAAAGAATATGCGGGGACGCACGGCATTATTAGAGCGCCGCAGGGCAAAATAGAAAAAAGGAGCTGAGAAAATGAAAAGGATAACGAAAATTCTAAGCGGACTTGCCGCAGGAGCCGTGAACTCCGCTTTGGGCGCAGGCGGCGGAATGATAGCCGTGCCGATGCTCAAAAAAAGCGGAATGGATCAAAACAGAGCGCAGGCAAATGCGGTGGCGCTCATAATGCTGCTGACGGCCGCGAGCGCGGGAATATATATCCGTACGGGGAAGGTCACTTTCGGCGACGCTCTCCCCTATCTCCCTGCGGGGCTTGCGGGAAGCGTGCTCGGCTCGTTTATTCTGCCGAAGATACCGACGAAAATACTCGGCAAGATATTCGCCCTGTTCATGCTCTGGGCGGGAATAAGGATGGTATTTAAATGAGAACGGTATTGGCGGCTTTTTTCTCGGGACTTGCGGGCAGTCTCGGGCTGGGCGGCGGCGGAGTGCTGGTGCTCTATCTTGTGCTTGCGCTCGGTATGCCGCAGCTCAAGGCGCAGGGCATAAATCTGCTGTTTTTCATCCCCTGCGCGGCGCTTTCAAGCATAGTTTATTCCTTCAAAAAGCTCATCGACTGGAAAACCGTTCTGCTTTTTGCCGCAGGCGGTCTGCCCGGAGTTTTGCTCGGCTCGCTCGCCATAGGTCACATGGGCAGCGGCATTTCCGGGAAAATCTTCGGCGGGTTTCTGCTGCTGACGGGCATTCGGGAGCTGTTCAGGAAATGTGATTGATGCGCCGATAATCGAGATAGTCCTGGAGAATCATAACGGCGCTGACCGCATCGACTACAGCCTTTCTTTTTTTGCCGCGCGTGTTGGTAACATTCAGCGCATTGTGCGCGGAGACTGTAGTCAGCCGCTCGTCACGAAGCACTGTCTTAATGCCGGAAAACTCGGTCAGAGCCGTCGCAAACTCCTCGCACTTATGCGCGCGGTCGCCTCGGGTGCCGTCCATATTGACGGGCAGACCGACAACGATAAGCTCTGCCTTTTTCTCCCGCGCTATATCGGTTATTTTTTCTATAAGCGGCTCCGTTTCCTTTTCGGTTATAACAGTCACGGGAGAAGCCAGAAATTCGGTTTTGTCGCAGACGGCTATGCCCGTGCGCGTGTCTCCGTAATCTACCGACAGGATTATCATAAAATACCTCTCAATCAAAAATCAGGCCGCACCGTTATCCGGCGCGGCCGTTTATATATTTTTTCGCCGCAGCTTGAATTTAATCGTCCGAACGCGGTCTTGTCGGAAGAAGCGAATCTATAATGTCGCTGACTGCGTCGCTGACTCCGCCGACGACCTCGCTTACCGACCCTCCGCCGCACGCCGTGCACTCGGCGGGCATTGCGGACTTCTTATAATAGCCCTTTGCGGTCTCTGTGCAAGAGGGCGACGCCAAAAGCCCCGTCTTTTTGCAGTAGTCCTTCTCCTCGACCTTGTCGGTCTTGGGGAACTCCTTGACGGGCAGGTTGGCGTGGATGCGGTCGAGCAGCTCGATATAAACTCGTCCGGATGCACTGTATCTGAACGGGATGACCTTGGGCTTATCGTAGCCGAGCCAAACAGCGCAGACATAATAGGGCGTGCCGCCGGCTATCCAGCTGTCCTTCGTATCACTCGTGGTACCGGTCTTGCTCATCAGCTCGAACTTGCCGAGATTCTTGCTCGAACGGAAGCTTCTCGCGGGAACGGTCTTGAGCAGCTCGCGCATAACCTCTGCGGTATCCTCGCTGAGCACCTTCTCCGGCTCGGACTTAGTCTCAAGCAGAACCTCGGTGCCCGTGGCGTTTGTAACCTTATAGTAGCAATAGGGCTTATAGTAATAGCCGTTGTTGCCGAAGACGGCATATGCCGCCGCCATTTCGACCGTTGTGACACCGTTAGTAAGAGAGCCCGTGGCAAGAGGCGCGATGCTGGCATCGTTGGCATCGTCAAGAGTAGACAGATGGAACGTCTTTTTCATGAAGTTATAAGCCTCGTTGACGCCGAGCATATCGGTAATAATTCTGACGGGAACGGTGTTGAACGACTTCTGTATGGCGTACTGGACGGTGACATTTTTCTTTGAGCCGTGCGTGCCGTCCGAGTTCTGCGGCCAGAGCTTGCCGTTGTGATAGATAGCGTAGTTGAGTATCATACTCGACCAGTTTATATAATCCTTCTCGAGTGCGAGAGAATAGGTTGACAGGGGCTTGATGGACGAGCCGGGCTGTCTCGGGGACTCGGACGCTCTGTTGAGGCAGAGGTTGCCGCTCTTTTCGCCCGCCTGTCCGACTATGCCGACTATTCTGCCCTCATAGTCCATGACCGTCGCCGCGGACTGAACCGCGGGGTGCTCGGCGGTATCCGCTTCCTTATCGAAAGCGATCCTGTTTGAATATACGGTATTGAGAACCTTCTGAACGTCGAGATTCGCGGCGGAATATATCTTGAGTCCGCCGTAGTTTATCTTCTCCATCGCCTGACGGTAGGTGTAGCCGTATTTGCTCATCAGATCCTGGCAGACGCTCTTGATGACATAATCGACGTAGAAATCCTGATATTCCTTCTCCGTGTTCTTGTCCTCTGTCGTCTTTTTGGTCTTGCCCGCCTTGGGGACATAGCCCTCGCTGTTTGTAAAGACGAGCTTATAGTTCACCGCCTCTTCGTATTCCTCTTTGCTTATCGCCTTTTCCTCGAGCATATATTTCAGGCAAAGCTCCTGACGCTTTTTATTCGACTCGGGATTGAGCAGAGGGTTATACGTTGTCGGAGCTTTTGTTATGACCGCAAGAGTGGCGCACTCGGCGAGATTGATCTCGCTGACATCCTTGCCGAAATAAGTTTCGCTCGCCGTCTGGACGCCGTAGCAGCCGTTGCCGAGATAGAGTGTGTTGAGATACGCCTCAAGGATAGCATCCTTGCTGTAATGCTGTTCAAGATTCAGAGCGCGCTCTATCTCCTTGAACTTTCTGACGACCGTGACCTCCTTGTCGTTGGTCAGGTTTTTGACGAGCTGCTGGGTTATCGTCGAGCCGCCGCCGCTTGAAAGTCCGGTGGCCGCGCCGAAGGTACGCAGCCAGTCGACGCCGTGATGCTTTTTAAAGCGCTTATCCTCAAGGCAGATGAAAGCGTTTTTGAGATTCTCCGGCATCTTATCGGAATCGACCCAGATTCGGTTCTCCTCTCCGTGGAGCTGAGCCATCTCAACCAACTCGTTGTTGCTGTCATAAGCATAGATGAACGAGGTCTGGTTCTGATTCGCCTTGTAGTCGTCAAGGTCTATCGCTATCTCGCCGTGGGCAAAGGATGCGATATTGACAAAGACGTAGCCTCCGATTATCGCCGCGGTGAGCATACCGACGACGAGCACGCAGAGGATGACCAGCAGAACTATCCTGCCGGCCTTTTTATTCGGAGTCTTATTCTTCTTTTCGGAAGATGTTTTAGCTGTTCCCATCTTTTTCGATGCGCTTTTGGAGCTGTTTGCCATCCGTGCGCCTCCTTCACATTACAATCCAGTTAGAAATTATAGCATACTTTTTGCAAAAAGTTTAGTCTAAATCCAAATATTCACATTATTTTGTAAAATCAAAACAATAAACAGGGTATAATCTCGCCCGAAAGGGGCAACAATCACCCATGAAAGCAAAAAAACGGAGAGGGCGAAAAATGAAAAGTACGATAAAAATCACAGCAGTTGTCCTCGCGGTCTGCGCCGCTGCGTTTCTTACAGTATCGGCGATTACGCAACGCGCCGAGCCCGACGCGAGCGAAATGTACGTTCTGCGCGACTACAACGGCAGGATAGCGGTTTTTGCCTGCGGCGAGGACGAGCCTCTGGAGGTATTCGATATTTTCACCTCCTCCCTGCCCAAAAGCGAAGCGGAGCGCGTCTACAAGGGAATAACGGTTGAGGGCGGCGAAGCACTTCAAAGGCTGATAGAGGATTTTACGGGATAGAAAAACAAAAGCGGCCGTTTGCGCCGAAAAGCTGCGATTTTTCGACAAACAGCCGCATTATTATATTACGAATTATTCGTCCTTGTCGAACATATCGTTGAGCTGGGCGCACACCGCCGACATTCTGCCGATACGCTCGCGGAGTATGGACTCGGCCTTCTTCTGCGCCTCGGCGACTATCAGATTCGCCTGCTCCTGCGCTTCGGCGACGGTCTTCTGCGCCTGATTGCGCGCTGCCGAAATTACGGCATCCGCCTGGCCGCGAGCCGATTCGTTGCTGACCTCGAGCAAGCTCTTCTTCGCCTCAAGGTCGGCTATCTCCTTTTCGAGGCACTTTTTTCTGCTCTCTGCGGCGTTGAGCTCGTCAACCATATATCTGCCCTGCTCGTCTCTGAGCTTTTCAAGGCGCTTTATGTGCTTTGCAAACGCCACACAGTTGTTGTAGAGGCTGCGGTTCTGCGTTCTGAGCGCCTCTATCTCCTCGCTCGAAGCGGTCTCGCCCGCGGGCATATTGGTGCGCTTTTCGAGCTCCGAGCCCCAGGCGTAAAGCTTATTGTATTCCTCCTGCAGCATAGAAATATATGCATCGGCCGCAGCAATATCATATCCCTTTTCCACAATGGGGAGCTTCATTTTTCCGTCCATTTTCCGTCATCCCTTCCCAAAAATCAGCTGTTTCTCTTTGCTATATCAATCAGGTTTTTGTAGCTTATCGCCATAGACTCGCGCGGGTCGATATCGCAGGTATCCTGCTCGATAACGATATATCCTACACCGGATTCCCTGCAGGCGCGGTAGCATTCGTCAAGGTCGAGGTTGCCCGTGCCTATCTCGGCAAAGTCGGGCTTATTCTCGCTGTCGATTTTATAGTCTTTAAAGTGGCAGACCTTCATTCTGCCGCTGAGGCGTCTTATAAAATCCGCCGGATTCCCGCCGCCGTACTGAACCCAATATGTGTCCATAATAAAGCCGAACAGCTCGGGGTCGGTATCCTCGACAAGCATATCTATAATGCGCCTGCCGTTATATTTTTTGAACTCGAAGGCGTGGTTGTGATAGGCGAAATGCATCCCCATATCCCGAAGCTTCCTTGCGAGCCCGTCGGTGAGCTTTATAAACTCGCGCACGCCCTCCTCGCTGCCCCTGTATTCGTCGGGCATGGAGCCGATTCCGAGCGTGTCGCAGTGAATCATTCTGTGCTCCCGAACGACCGCCTCGGTATCTTCGAGCATACGGTCAAACGGGGTATGCGTGACGCAGACATCCATATTGTACTTATCGACAAGATACGCGACCTTCTCCGGCTCAATCGGGCCTATACCCGAAATCTGAACCGTATTTATTCCGATGGAATCGAGATAGGCAAAGGTCTTTTCGGCATCCTCGTAATTTTTGATATAGTCGCGCAGAGTATAAAGCTGCGCGCCGAGCTTGATATCCGACAAGAGAGCACCTCCGTTCTCGCTTTTTCTACAGATTATTATATTATAGCCGCACGGAAGTTTCAAGTGAATTTACAAAAAAAGCACGGACTTGCAAGCTTCGCCGACGGGTGAATATAGATATTCACGGGAGGCGATGCCGTGTTCGGGTGGCTTTTGCGGTTATTTTCAAACGGATTTCTGTTTTTCATCCTGCACCTGAGTCAGCCGGGGTCGTTCGCCCCGCCGCTCAGCGCGGCTCGGGAGCGCGAGGCTCTCGCCGAGATGCACGCGGGCGACGGCAAGGCGCGCAGCGAATTAATAGAGCACAATCTGCGGCTCGTGGCGCACATAGTCAAAAAATACTACTCCGCATATTCCGAGCAGGACGATCTGATTTCAATCGGCACCGTAGGGCTGATAAAAGCCGTTGACTCGTTCAAGCCCGACAAGGGCACACGCCTTGCCACATATGCGGCGAAATGCGTTGAAAACGAGATACTCATGCACTTTCGCTCGCTGAAAAAGAGCGCACATGACATCTCGCTCGAGGATCCTATCGACAGCGACAGCGAGGGAAACCCGCTCACGCTCATGGATATTATCTGCACGCCGGACAGCATAGCCGACGACCTCGATTTGAAGATAAAAAGCGAAAAGCTGCGCGGGCTCGTCGCCGACATATCAGACCCGCGCGAAAGGGCGATAACCGTCATGCGCTACGGACTCGACGGCAACGCGCCGCTGACTCAGCGGGAGATAGCATCTCTGCTGGGCATCTCCCGCTCATACGTCAGCAGGATAGAAAAACGCGTACTCGAAAGGCTCGGCAAGGAGCTGAAGCGGGACTGAACAAAAAGCGAATCCGCAATTCACTCCGAGCTGTGTGAATTGCGGATTTTTCGGATTCCCGCCAATATCGGGCACCGGTTCTAATTTATTTAATAAGGTCGTTTGCTTTGATATAGTTCACCGTCTCATCAACGGTAGTAAACGCCAAGGCGACCGAGGTATCTGCGGCGCCGTAATAAATCGCTATTCTGCCGCTCTCGGCATCCGCGAGCGCGGCGCACGGGAATACGACGTTGGGCACATCGCCGACGCACTCATAGATTTCGTGGGGCGCTAACAGGAAGCTGTCCGCACGGTGGAGCACTTTCCATGGCTCGTCCCTGTCGAGAATGGCGGCACCCATGCTGTAGGTAAAGCCGTTGCAGCTCGTGAGCACGCCGTGGTAGAACATCAGCCAGCCCTCATCCGTCTCGATAGGCGTGGGACCGGCGCCGACCTTCGTCGCCTCCCAATTTTCAACGGGGCTCATAACAAAGCGGTGTTTGCCCCAATAAGTGAGGTCCTTCGAGCGGCTGATAAAGATATCGCCGTAAGGTGTATGTCCCCTGTCGCACGGGCGAATGAGCAGAAGATACTCGCCGTTTATCTTGCGCGGGAAGAGCACGCCGTTGCGGGCGACGGGATAGCAGGCATCCTCAAGCTGAGTCCAGCTCTTAAAGTCCTCCGTAAAGGCTATGCCGATAGTTGTGCCGTGAGGGGTCAGATTGACCCAGGACAGATAATATTTCCCGTCTATTTCGCACAGGCGCGGGTCGTAGCCGTCGAAGATATATTTATCCTCAAGCGTCCAATTCACGGCATCGTCGCTGAACCCGACGACAAGCTTCTGGGCGCGCGAGCGGATATCCGCCCTGAAAACTCCCGCAAAGCCCGAGCCGAAGGGCACGACTGCCGAATTGAAGATGCTGTTCGCCATATGCAAGTTATCGCGGGTTATAACGGGATTGCCGCTGTAACGCCACACGGGATATTCAAACCCCGCAGGCTTATCCTCCCACGGTATATCAGGTATATTTGCTCCGATTATTTTTGCCATAATTAACTCCCCTTTCCGTACTTTAGATTTTAGCACAGAGGAAGCTGAAAAGTAAAGAGAGAGAGCAGAAAAATAAAAAAGTTGCCGGGTTTTTAAAAAAGTTTGGAAAAAGACTTGTCAAAACGCTTTTCTTGTGGTATTATTGATGAGCTTTCTGGGTGTGACATTCCTTATTTACGGAAACGCCTATAAGCGGAAAGCAAACTAAATTCAGGTATAACCGGGTGTGGCGCAGCTGGTAGCGCGCTTGACTGGGGGTCAAGAGGCCGTGAGTTCAAGTCTCGCCACTCGGACCAATTAAAGAAAAAAGCTCGTAATCGTTGAGATTACGGGCTTTTTTCTATCTACTTTAAATTATCCAAAGGGCTGTAATTACTGAAATTGACCACCGTTTTCGCCTGTGTCAAGTGGACATACTTTTTAACCATATCGAGCGTAGTATGTCCGAGAATCTGTTGCAAACGGCATATCTTTTATTATTGCGAGACTAACTTGAAATAAATAAGCATTACAAAACTTAAACCAAGAATACGATTTAAATTTTGCGGTTTTACTTGCAATTTGAAAAATTAGTGATATAATATCACATATAGAGTCCCGAACTCTATCTCCTATTTCACATGGCAGTCTCGTTCAGACGGGGCTGCTGTTTTATTGCGTCGGCAGTCGGCGAAAGTCCGTAACGCTTGCGGCACGCGAAATCTCCGCAGCTTTCGTCGGTGAACTTTGAGTTACAGAATTTTATCTTTTATTAAAAAAATATGGAAATTGTCCGCGGGATATGTTACAATTGACAAAAGAAAAAATCACGGAGGTAACAATGCATGGATATCAATGATATTGCTGCAAAGGGTGCGCACGCAATTGCCTGCAGATACGGCAAAAAAGTATTGAAGCAGGGCACTGCTCCCGCTATCCCGGAGTCAAAAACAATCACTCTTACCGGCAACGCTTACAGACTCGGCTTCGCTCGCAAGGACATCAATCCCGAGGAATTCGGCAAAAAGACTTATTACATAGCCGGGCACGGCTCCGGTCATGTTATGGAGGGCGTTCTCACGGACGTTTTCGTTCACGCCGTTTGGATCGACGTAGGAAGCGACGAGGGAATCGTTTGGCTAAGCGGAGATATCGTAGGTCTTACGAATATCGAGGTAAACGAGATACGCCGTAGGATAAAGGCAGAGCCCGAGCTTTCAAAGTGCGTCGGAATCAATTTCAGCTGCACTCACTCGCATTCGGGCATCGACACCGTCGGATATTGGGGCAAGGCAAACGCGCTTAAAATCCCCTCGGACGGCAAGGACGAGGCCTATATGGAGAAGCTCTTTTCGCAGTCCGTCAAGGCCGCCAAGGAGGCGTTTGCCAACCGCACTCCCGGAAAGCTCTACACCGGCAGACATTCTATTGAGGGCGGACTTTTCACAAAGAGACGTCTCCCCGACAAGCATGAGGTGCTCACCCGCATCCGCTTTGTGCCCGACGACGGAAGCGCCGAGACATGGCTTATAAACGTCGGCGCTCATCCCAATTCGCTCGGCGGCGCCAACAGAATGCTCTCCGGCGAATATCCGTATTTCCTGCGCCAAAGAGTGGCTGAAAAGACGGGCGCTAACGTGCTCTTCGGAATAGGCGCCATAGGCGGAATGGACGCTGCGGAATTTGACGCAGACGACAAGGTCAACAACATAAAAATGCAGGGCGAATTCTTCGCCGACGCCGCAATCGCCGTTGACAACGACAAGCTTCTGGAGCCTGTTATCAAGACAAACACGCGGCAGTTCTATCTGCCCGTTGACAACTATGTGCTTCTTCTGCTCGCCATGAAAGGCACCATGAGCTTCAACCCGTTCCCCTGCAAGGAGAGCGATACGGGTGTAGCAATGCGCACGGAGATGACCTATATGACTCTCGGCAGCCAGAAGATACTTCTCCTGCCCGGCGAAAACTTCGTGTGCACGGTTTACGGCGGATATGAGCCTGCCGAACGCTCCTCGACCGGAAAGGGACCCGAAATCAACCCCGCGCCGCTTGCCGAAATCTGCGGCGACAGCGAAATTATCGAATACGGCATCACCAACGACATGGCGGGCTATGTCGTAGCGCCCAACGATTTCTGCCTCCATCCCACGCAGGCGTTCCTCAACCCGACGAACGATATTCTCGGCGCAAGGCATTACCACGAGACAAACTCGATGGGCTTCAAAACGCAGCAGGTCATAGCGGATAACTTTGCTCAACTCGTAAAGGATTTTTAAAAGTCAAATCGGCTTCGGGATATCCCGGAGCCGAAGCTTTTATTAAAAACACAGACATATAAAAAGCAGGCTGCCAAAGAGAATCGGCATCCTGCTTTTCTAATTTATTTCACTCCGTCGAGCTCAAACGCATAGAGCCAGCCGCATTTCATTTCGTCGGGGTTTATCGGCGGGAACACGAGCTTTGCTTTGCCGTTGTCGTTTTCGACGGCTATGGGAGCGTCATGCGCCAATAGCCTTGCTTTTATGTCCGCGCTGTAATTCACCTTGTCGAGCGTGAGGCTGCCGAACGGATATGCGTTCGTTATCGCATAGACCTTGTCGCCCTTTTTCGTGTAATATGTACCCTCCTGCGGCTCTTTCGTGTAGATGCGCGTGCCGTATATGGCATCGCCGTTGACTCCGAGCCACTTGCCCATATCGAGCAGGCGCTCCTGCATGATGACGGGGATGGTACCGTCCGCGGCGGGGCCGATATTGAGCAGAAAGTTGCCGCCCTTTGACACGAGCGAGCAAAGCGTTTCAAGAAGTTCCTTTGAGCTGAGATATTCGTCAACGCCCTCGATTCTGTTGAGTCCGAAGGACGCGCCGATGCCGCGGCACTCCTCAAACGGACGGTCGAGCTCGACATCCTCAATGCGTCTGCCGTTGTCAATATAGCCGTATTCGGTGGTGAAGTTGCCACCCAGGCGACCCCTCGTTTCCTTGCCCCAGCGGTCGTTGGGAACTATCGTGTCTTTGACGGGCGACTCGTTATAGAGCCACTGCAAGAACTCGGTCGAATGCCAGACGGAGCTCGGATAATCCCACTCCCCGTCCGTGAACAGAGTCCACGGCTCATATTTTGTTATAAGCTCCTTGAGCATTGGGATAAAATGCTTCACCGCATACTCCTCTGGGTCCTTGAGAAAGAGCGGATGAAACCACTCATAGACCGAATGATACACGCCGAATTTTACATCCGTCTTTTCGAGCGCGGTTTTAAGCTCGCGGCAAAAATCTCTGTGCGGTCCTACATCGACGCTGTTCCAATTCCACGCATAGTCGCTCTTGAACAGGCAGAAGCCGTCATGGTGCTTCGAGACGAGATTTATATACTTTGCGCCGGACTTTTCAAAGAGCTGCGCCCACTCGTCGGCGTCGAAGAGCTCTGCCTTAAAGCCGCTGACAAAATCCTCATACTGCGTTCCGGGGGCATAGACCCTGTCGTGGAACTTGCGCGCCTCGCTGTTTTTGTCGCGTATCTGCTGCATATACCACTCGGCGTACTGCCCCTTTTCTGTATATGCGGGCACTGAATACAGCCCCCAATGGATGAATATGCCGAACTTCGCATCCGCGAACCAATCCGGCACAGGCCGGCTGTTGAGCGATTCCCAGTTGTTTTCGTAATGCATTGCAGTCCTCCGTTTGGTTATATTTCCGAAAAGACGTCGCCGACGCCGTTGAATATATATGTGGGTCTGTACGGATAGAGATTGACATCCTCAAGAGATGTGACGCCCGAGAGAACAAGGACAGTATCAAGGCCGGTCTCTATGCCCGCTATGACATCGGTATCCATTCTGTCGCCTATCATCGCGGCCTCCTCCGAGTGAACGCCGAGCATTTTGAGTCCCGTGCGCATCATGAGAGGATTGGGCTTGCCGACGAAATACGCCTTTTTGCCCGTCGCCATCTCTATGGGCGAAATAAGCGCGCGGCAAGCGGGAACCACGCCGTCCTCAACGGGACCCGTGAGGTCGGTATTAGTGCCGATAAGCTTCGCACCGTTTCTGACGAGGTTAGATGCGTGAACGACCATCTCGTAGTTGTAGCTCGAGGTCTCGCCGACTATGACATAGTCGGGGTCTATGCTGTTCATGGTAATCCCTTGGTCGTAGAGCGCGTTGACAAGTCCGGGCGCGCCGATAACATAAGCAGAGCAGCCGGGCTTCTGACCGCTGATGAACTTCGCCGTTGCGAGGGCGCTTGTATAAAAATGGCTCTCGTCAACATAGAGTCCCATTCTCTCTAACTTCTGCTGAAGCTCGCGCGGCGAGCGTTCGCTCGAATTTGTGAGAAACAGGAACGATTTGTTTTCTTTATACAGCCACTCCACAAACTCCTTGACATCCGGAAGCAGTTTGTCGCCGTGATATATGACACCGTCCATATCACATATAAAACCTTTTTTATCTTTTAACGCATCCATGCTTTTCCCTCCCGTCAATTCATTAGAACAAGTTTAACAATTAATAAATGCAAAGTCAACAATTTACTTTGCATTTATATTCACAAGCTCCGCGCGTAGTTTGGAATAGACTATTTTCTGGCTGCTGTAAAGCCCGTAGTAGCCGGAGAGCAGATAACTAACGGCAGCGGCGAGCGCAAACAGCGGCATGGCCTGAGCGCCGAAAAGCTCGATACTCAGGAAAATCGACGCGAGCGGACAGTTGACCACTCCGCAGAACAGCGTCACGAGTCCGACAGCCGCGGCAAAACCGGGATCAAGCCCGATAAGTCCGCCGACGACGCAGCCGAAGGTCGCGCCGACAAAGAAGGTCGGGACTATCTCGCCGCCCTTATACCCCGCGCCGACGGTGACGGCGGTGAAAATGAATTTCAGCAAGAACGCCTCGGGCTTCGCGTTTCCGCCTATGGCGCGTTCGACTATATCCATGCCCGCGCCGTTATAGTCGCCGCTGCGGCAGATGAGAGACAGTATAACGATTACGAGTCCGCCGACGGCAGCGCGGAGAAAAGTGTTTTTAAAGAGCTTTTCGAAGAGCTTATGAGTGCCGTGCAGACCGAGGCAGAAGCCGATGCTCAGCAGAGCGCATATTGCGGAAAGCAGGGCGGTGAGCAGGCAGCTCTTGAGCGAAAAGGCGGGAATATTCGTGATTGTAAACGCAACGGGCTCGGTGCCCATAAGAATCGATATAAAATACGCCGTGAACGCCGAGACGACACACGGGAGCAGACCCGCATAATAAATCACTCCGACGCTGATAACGCCGAGCGCGAAAACGGCGGCGGTTATCGGGGTTCCGAACAGCGCCGAAAAGACGGCGCTCATGCCGCACATCGTCATGATATGCATATCCTTTTCGTCAAGGCGGGCGATTTTGCCTATCAGCCCCGCAATACTGCCGCCGAGCTGGAGAGCCGCGCCCTCACGTCCGGCGGAGCCGCCGAAGAGGTGGGTTATAACGGTTGAGACGAAAATCAGCGGCGCGAGCAGAGCCGGTACACCCTGCGGCGAGCGCACGGCATCGAGTATCTCGTTAGTTCCGATATCCTTTTTGCCCGAGAGCTTATATAGCCCCGCTATCACAAGTCCGCCGACGGGCAGCAGAAACACTATCCACGAATGAGCCTTGCGCACACCCGTAACATATTCGACGCTCAAATGAAACAGCGCGCCGACAACGCCGCCTACAGCGCCCGTGACCGCGGCGAGCACGAACCACTTCAAAAAAGTCAGCAGATACTTCCCCGCCGACTTGAATTTACTTTTTGCCTTTTGTTTTGCAGCTTCCACTTTTACCCCATCCATTAATATATGTTGATTAAATTTTATCACTTTATCACGGCTTTGGCAACGAGAAGAGAAAAAATAATGGCTCCAGGGTGAAACTTTAAGCGGGTGTAAAATAAACTGGTTTTTTCGAGGGGAGAAACCGCCGTCAGGCAAACAATTTTAATTCGGTCGCCGTGTTTTGCAAAACAAAACGGCTTTCACGCTTCGTGCTTATTTTATCTGTTGACCTGAATATTGCAAAACCCCCGGACGACACTGTTGATTCTGCGCCGACCGGGGGATAATTACACTTTTTCGAGCTTGGCGTAATTCGCCATTATCTTCTTTGTGCCTACTTTTTCAAAGGCAATTTCGAGCATGGTGTCGTTCGCCATTTTCTGCATACCGAGTATCACGCCCGTGCCGTAGGCCTTATGCTTGACCGTCTCTCCGACGGAATAGCTCTGCGCCGCAGCGGGCTTTTTCGCGCCCGCACCGGAGAAGCCGGACGAAGCGGAGAAGCCGTAAGCGGGCTTTTGGGGTATGGCGTTTGACGCTCTTGCAGGCGACTGCGACGAGGGTTTTGAGAATCCGCGTGACGCGCTCCCCTGCCCCGCGGAACGCTGCTGCGGTATGCCGTAGGTCTGATAAGACATCGGCCTTGCACCTCTCTTGTCGAGCAGCTCGTCGGGTATCTCCTCGACGAATCTCGATGGGCGGTTGCGGTTCGTCATGCCGTAGAGCATTCGCGTTGACGCGCTTGAAATATAGAGCTTCTTCTTCGCGCGGGTTATCGCGACATAGGCAAGTCTGCGCTCCTCCTCGATATTCTCAGGCTCATAGAGTATTGTCTGCATTCCGGGAAATATCCCCTCCTCCATGCCGACTATAAACACATTGGGAAATTCGAGTCCCTTGGCCGAATGTATAGTCATCATAACCACCGCCTGAGTCTGGGCGTTGTAGTTATCGATATCGGTGAGCAGTGCGGTCTCCTGCAAGAAGCCGTTGAGGTCGCCGTCGGGATTCTCCTCGCAGTAGCGCCTGATATTGTTGCCGAGCTCGGACAGGTTCGCCACGCGCTCCTGATATTTTTCGGGCTCGTTGGCAAGCGAGAGCGTGTAGCCCGTCTCGTCGAGTATCACGCCGAGCAGGTCGGCAAGCGGCATTTCCTCCAGCTTCTCGCGGAACGAGTCAATGAGCTTCCCGAACGCCATAAGCTTTGACGATGCACGGGAAAGCTTCGCATACTGATCCGCCGAGCGTATGACCTCGAACGGCTCGACGCCGAGCCCGTTTGCTATCTCAAAGACGGCATTGAGCGAGGTCTCGCCTATTCCGCGCTTTGGCTCGTTGATTATTCTTCTGAGCCTTATCTCGTCCGCCGTGTTATTGACGACATAGAGATACGCCATGGCGTCCTTTATCTCCTTGCGGTCGTAGAATCTGTGACCGCCTATCATTCTGTAGGGCACGCCGCTGCGGATAAACGACTGCTCGATAAGGTTCGACTGCGCATTCATTCTGTAGAGCACCGCATGGTCGTTCCACTCCTCGCCGTCGGCGACATTGGACACTATCGTATCCGCAACATGGCGGCTCTCCGCCAGCTCGTCCTCAGCGACATAGAACTCTATCTTTGCGCCCTGTCCGTTGTCTGTCCAGAGGTTTTTGCCCTTTCGCTGCTCGTTGTTCGCAATAACGGCGTTGGCGGCGTCAAGTATCGTCTGAGTCGAGCGATAATTCTGCTCAAGGCGAATGACCTTTGCGTTTTTATACTGCTTTTCAAAGCTCAGGATATTTTCTATAGTCGCGCCGCGGAAGCGGTAGATGCTCTGGTCGTCATCGCCGACGACGCAGATATTCTCATGCCCCGCCGCGAGCAGCGCCGTGAGCACATACTGCGCGTGGTTCGTATCCTGATACTCGTCGACCATGATATATTTGAAGCGGTTCTGATAGTATTCGCGGGTCTCCTTATTCGTTCTGAGGAACTTTACCATATTGACTATCAAATCGTCGAAGTCCATGGCGTCGGCGGCCTTGAGGAACTTCTGATACTCCTCATAGACCTCGCCTATCTTCTTCAGGCGTATATCAGCCTGACTCGTCGCAATAAACTCGGCGGGGGTTATAAGCTCGTCCTTGGCGCGGCTTATCTCCGAGAGCACCGACTTTACGGGAATCATCTTCTCGTCATAGCCCAGACGCTTTATGCACTCCTTGGCGGCGCGCTTCGAATCGTCCGAGTCATAGATAGTAAAATTGTGTGTATAGCCTATCTCGTCGGCGTGGCGGCGCAAAATCTTGGCGCAGGTCGAGTGAAATGTACTCGCCCAGACATCGTTGCCGTCCTCGCCCAGTGCCTTGCAGATACGCTCCTTGAGCTCGCCCGCCGCCTTGTTAGTAAAGGTTATGGCCAATATCTGCCACGGCTTCGCGGGGCGGACGCTCAAAAGCTCCTCCGCCTCGAAAAGGCTTGTGTCGCCCGCGAGATAGTTTTCAAGCAGTTTCTCGTCGCCCTCGCGCACGGGACGGAAAAAGTCGGAGGAATAATATGCCTCGCCGTATTTGACGAGGTTTACGATGCGGTTGACGAGCACGGTGGTTTTTCCGCTGCCCGCTCCCGCAAGTACCAAAAGCGGTCCTTTGGTAGTAAGGACCGCTTCAAGCTGCATATCATTCATTCGACTGAAGTCTTTTTTGATTATCTGCTGTCTTAAAGAAATCAGTTTTTCTATGTTCATATTACACCCTTATATGGAGATCTCGTGCGCAAGCTCATAGTCTTTCATGTCTATGGTCTTGGTCATTTTGAGAGCCTCGAAGATGTCGAAATCGACTATCTTGTTGTCTCTTATTCCGACAACTCTGTTGCCTATGCCCTGAGTGAGCAGATCAACGGCGCGCGAGCCCATCTGGCTGGCCATTATCCTGTCTCTCGCAGTCGGCGAGCCGCCGCGCTGAACATGGCCGAGAATCGTAGCTCTCGACTCAACTCCGGTCTCCGCTTCGATTTTCTTCGCTATCTCCGCAGTTCCGCCGACACCCTCGGCAACAATGACTATAAAGTGTCTCTTGCCGGTCTTTTGGAACTCGCGGATACGCGCTATAATATCGCGCTCTATGTCATACTCGACCTCGGGCACCAATATTGAGGTTGCGCCTACGGCAATACCCGATTCGAGCGCAAGATAGCCTGCGCCGCGACCCATAACCTCGACTACGGTGCAGCGGTCATGAGACTCGGAGGTATCGCGTATGCGGTCAACCATCTGAACAATGGTGTTGAGGCAGGTATCATAGCCTATTGTATAATCGGTGCAGGATATATCGTTGTCGATAGTTCCGGGCAGACCGATGCACGGGATACCGCGCAGGGAGAGGTCTCTCGCACCTCTGAACGAGCCGTCACCGCCGATTATAACCATGCCGTCAATGCCGACTCTCTTGCAGGTATCGACAGCCTTCTGTATTCCTTCTTCGGTCTTGAACTCGGGGCATCTCGCGGAATAGAGAATCGTACCGCCCCTCGTGATTATATCCGACACGGAGCGCAGGTTCATCTCATGTACATCGCCTTTTATCAAGCCGGTATAGCCTCTGTCAACACCGTAAACCTTGATGCCTCTCTGGCAGGCAGTACGCACGACTGCGCGCACGGCGGCGTTCATACCCGGTGAATCTCCGCCGCTTGTAAGCACTGCTATGCTCTTCATCGTCATTCCTCCGTCATTATATATAATCTTATTCCCTTTTAAACAGCATTCGCTGTTTTTATATCATACACTTTCGCCGAATAAAAGTCAAATGAAAATACGGTTTTTCTGCAAAATTAAGTCAAAAAAACTGTTTTTCCCGCATTATTTTTGTATTCCCGCGATTGCGGCAATATTCTATATCGGATGCGGAGGAAAAAGCTTCATATTTTATTTCACTCTATATAGATAACATTGTCCTCGCCCAAAATACGTCTGAGCTCCTTGAGCATCGGCTCGTTGACATCCGCGCTGTGCGAAAACGGCTGGCGGATATATTTTTTCGTGTCACAATAGAAAAAATACACCGTTTTATTTCCGTCGAAAAAGTCGAGTATTCTCTGAGCGCGCTCTATTTCAGGGCAGTCCTCGCCTGCAAAGCGCAGGAACAGCCCGGGCGTTTTTGAGGCGGCCTTTTTCTGCGGCCGAGAATCGGCACTCGCAGCCTGTCTCACCTGCTCGCTCACTTTCTTCTTCGCGTCCGCCGGCGGGCAGGGCTCGACCGACTCGCACACCAATTTTGCCTCCTCGTCCTCGCGCACGCTCAATCTGCCGTGAATGAGAACGATATTGCCCTCTGCAAAGAGCTGCGTCTGCTGCTCATATATTTTCGGGAACACTATGACCTCTATAGAGCCGAATACATCCTCCGCCGTCACAAAAGCCATGGTTGTATTGTTTTTTGTTATCTTCTTTCTGACATTCGTTATTATGCAGAGAAGCTCGACGCGCGACTCGTCCTTATATATGCCGCCGACCTCGTCCGCGCTGCGCAGCTCCGCCGTATTGGCGCAGCCGAGGCGTTCGGCAAGCTGCTCGTATTCCGCCATGGGATGACCCATGAGATAAAGTCCGGTCATCTCCTTTTCGAGTTTGAGCAGTTCGCGCCTGTCCATCTCCTCAAGCGTCGGCATCTTATATTCGCCGTTATAAGCCTCGCTCGGCACTGCATCGAAAAAGCCCAACTGACCGTCGATATTGCGGCGGCGGTCGTTTTCAAGCTCCGCCGCTATCTCCGGGAACGCATAGAGCATCTGGCGGCGGTTTGCGCCCAACCCGTCGAGCGCTCCGCATTTTATGAGGCTCTCGACAGCGCGTTTGTTGAACTCCTTGTCCTGCATCCGCTTGCAGAAAGAATAGAACGATGTAAACTCGCCGCCCGTTTTTCTCTCGCGCTCAATCTCTCTTATAAAGCCCGCGCCGACATTCTTGACGGCGAGCAGACCGAAATATATCTTCCCGTCCCTCGCCGTGAAGCGCTCGGAGCTGACATTGACATGGGGCGGCACGACCTCTATGCCGAGACGCGAGCACTCCGCTATATACTCCGCGACCTTCGGCGTATCGTCGAGCACGCTGCTGATAAGCGACGCCATGAACTCGCAGGGATAGTGGCACTTGAGCCACGCCGTTTTGTAGGCGACAAACGCATACGCTGCTGCATGGGACTTATTGAACGCATAGGACGCGAAGGACGACATATCGTTGAAGATATCATTGGCGGTCTTTTCATCTACTCCGCGCTTCACCGCGCCCTCGCACTCAACCGTGCCGTCCTCGTTGACAAGTCCGTATATGAAATTATGGCGCTCGCGCTCCATGACGTCGTGCTTCTTTTTCGACATGGCGCGGCGGACTATATCCGCCCGGCCGTAGGAGTAGCCCGCAAGGGTGCGGAATATCTCCATAACCTGCTCCTGATATATCATACAGCCGTAAGTGACCTTGAGTATGCCCTCGAGCATCGGGGTCTTATAGCGTATTTTTGAGGGATCGTGGCGGTTCGCGATATATGTCGGGATGGAGTCCATGGGGCCCGGACGATAGAGCGAGATAACGGCTATCAGATCCTCTATCCTCTGCGGCTTGAGTCCCATGAGCACGCTTCTCATTCCCGCGGATTCAAACTGGAACACGCCCTCGGTTCTGCCGGACGAGAGCATAGCGAACACTTCTTCATCCTCATAGTCTATAGTGTCCTCGGAGAAATCCGGAACGCGCTCTTTTATGCTGCGCTTTGCATAGTCGATAACCGTCAGAGTGCGCAGACCGAGAAAATCTATCTTGAGCAGTCCGAGCTCCTCGAGGGTGGTCATGGTGAACTGCGTGACAATGGACTCGTCGTTTCTCGCAAGCGGCACATAGCTCTCAACCGTGTCGCGCGTTATGACAACGCCCGCCGCATGGGTGGAGGCGTGGCGCGGCATACCCTCGACCTTGCGAGAGAGGTCAATGAGCCTGCGGACATTCTCGTCGTTTTCGTAGAGAGCGCGAAAATCCGCCGATTTGAACGCCTTTTCTATCGTTATGCCGAGCTCGCGCGGGATAAGCTTTGCAACGGTATCGACATCGTTATACGGCATACCGAGCACTCTGCCGACATCGCGCACCGCGGCGCGCGCCGCCATGGTACCGAAGGTCACTATCTGCGCGACATGATCGGAGCCGTATTTTTCAATTACATAGTCTATGACCTCGCTTCGGCGCTCATAGCAGAAATCGACATCGAAATCGGGCATACTGACGCGCTCGGGATTGAGAAAACGCTCGAACAGCAGGCTGTATTTCATCGGGTCAATGCCCGTTATGCCTATGGCATAGGCGGTGATACTGCCCGCGCCCGAGCCTCTGCCGGGGCCGACGGGTATATTGCGGCTGCGCGCGTGGTTTATGAAATCGTGGACTATCAGATAATAATCGACATAGCCCATTCGGCTGATGACCGAAAGCTCGTAGTCGAGGCGCTTCTGATACTCCTCGGGGATATTTTCGCCGTAGCGTAAATGCATACCCTCCTGCGCCATATTTTTAAGATACTCGAAGTGATCCTGATTTCCGGGCACTTCAAAATGCGGGAGCTTTGTTTTGCCGAACTCAAACTCGACATTGCACCGCTCGGCTATCTCGGAGGTTCTCTCGACGGCGTCGGCATAGTCCGGAAAGAGCGAGAGCATCTCCTGCTCACTCTTTAAATAGAACTCCTGCGTCTGAAACTCCATTCCCGTATCCTCGCCGAGGGTATGGTTCGTCTGGATGCAGATGAGCACCTGCTGCATCTCGGAATCCTCTTTGGAGATATAGTGCACGTCGTTCGTGGCAACGAGCGGTATCCCCGTCTCCCTCGAAAGCTGCGCGAGCATGGGAATTATTCTCTTCTGTTCGGGGAGACCGTGATCCTGAATCTCAAGAAAGAAGTTGTTTTCGCCCATTACGGAGCGATACCAGAGAGCCTTTTTCTTCGCGCCCTCATAGTCGCCGCTGAGCAGCGCACGCGGGATTTCGCCCGCAATACACGCAGAAAGCGCAATAAGCCCCTCGTGATATTTCTCGAGGAGCTCGCGGTCTATTCGCGGTTTTGTATAAAAGCCCGTGACGAATCCCTCCGACACAAGCTTTATCAGATTCTTATATCCTGTTTCATTTTCGCAAAGCAGTATCAGGTGATACCGCTCGGAATCGAGGGCATGGATTTTGTCGAAGCGGGTGCGAGCCGCCATATACACCTCACAGCCGATTATCGGCTTTATCCCGCGTTTTTTAGCCGCGCGGTAAAAGTCGATGACGCCGTACATAACGCCGTGGTCTGTCACGGCGACGCTCGTCTGACCGAGGCGCTGCACCTCGTCCATAAGCTGCTCGATACGGCACGCGCCGTCAAGCAGACTGTATTCGGTATGAAGATGAAGGTGTGTAAATGACATAGCTCTTCTCCGCGGGTCTTAGCCCCCTATGCCGCCGGCGATTTCAACGAGGCGTTTGAGCCTGTGATTGACACCCGAGCGCGTGAGCGGCGGATCAGTCATATCCGCAAGCTCGCTCAGACTCACTTCGGGGTTGTCCCGCCTCAGCTTCGCCATTTCGGCGAGCGGCACGGGCAGACTCTCGAGTCCGACGGTTCTTTCTATTTTTTCTATCGCTTCAACCTGCACTATCGCGGCATCGACAGTGCGGCTCAAATTGGCATTTTCAAAATTGACGCGCCTGTTGACATGGTTCACCATATCCTTGTGCATCTTAATCCCCATCAGCTCAAGCGTCGAGTTCACCGCGCCGACAAGGGTCAAAAATTCCTCTATTTTCTCGCTGACCTTGAAATAGACGATATGGCTCGACTTTCTCTTGACATATTTCGGCTCGAAGCCGACTTCGTCAAGCAGTTGAATGAGGTCGTTGCAAAGTCTCTTATACGAGACGGAAAACTCAAGATGATAGTTTTTCTCAGGCGAGCTCACCGTTCCGCAGGCGATAAAAACGCCGCGCAGGAACGAACCGAAGCAGCAGTCCTCCGGGAGGTTCGCCCGGTTTATGCGAAGGGAAATGTCGCTTTCGCTGTGACCGAAAAATTCGAGTATCCGCTTTCTGTCCGCCTCGTCGGGTACAGAGACGGTATATTTCGACACGCCCGACGAGAGGGACGGCGTTATGCCGAAAAGCTCCTTTATGACATCGCAGTAGAACCTTGCGATATTCTCGTTCTCGGTGGCAAAGGATATCTCGGAGACGGAAAACATTCTGCCGAAGAGCAGCATTCCGTAGGCTCTTGCCTGAGCGCAGCAGTCCGAAAGCACAGGCACCTGCGTGAGCTCCTGCTTGACATCCGATGAGAACGACACGTTTTTTCCTCCCTATTTTTTCATATCGCGGTGCTGAACGGTAGCAACGCAGCCTATCTTTTCAAGATGATCCTTTAAAAGCTCGGCAAAGACGACCGAGCGGTGTCTGCCGCCGGTACAGCCGACGGATATAACGAGCTGGCTCTTGCCCTCCTTGCGGTAAAGCGGGATAAGATAATCGAGCAGGTCGCAGAGCTTCGCTTCGAGTCCCCGCGCCTCATCCCACTTGAGAACATAGTCCCTGACGGGCGCTTCAAGCCCCGTGTGCTGCTTTAGCTCCTCAACATAGAACGGATTCGGCAAGCAGCGCACGTCGAACATCAAATCGGAATCGTTCGGAATGCCGTATTTGAAGCCGAACGACACGCAGTGAACCTTGAGCGCGTTGCTCGGATTGTCGAGAAACATTTCGCAGATTCGGTTCTTGCAGTCGGTCGGGGTCATATGCGAGCTGTCGATAATATAATCCGCTATGCTCTTTGCGGGCTCGAGAATACTGCGCTCCGCGGCCAAAGCATCGTTTATGGAGCCGTTATATTTATCGAGCAGCGGGTGCTTGCGCCTTGTCTCCTTATATCTGCGGATAAGCACATCATCCGAGGCATCGATAAACAGCAGCTTCGTGTCGCACTTGAGCTCCTTGAGCTCGACTATGGCGTTGAACAGATCGCCGAATGAAGCGCCGACACGGATATCGGTAACAATGGCGACCTTTTCTCTTTTTTCGCGGGAATTGAGCAAAAGCTGAGCAAAAGTCGGCATAAGCTTGGGCGGCATATTATCCACGCAGAAATAGCCTATATCCTCAAGCGCGTCAACTACTCTCGATTTTCCTGCTCCGGAAAGTCCGGTAACGATAGTGATCTCCATTTTGTTTTCTCCTGTAAAAAAACGGGCTTCAATCAGCCAATAAGTCTTATCTCCGTTTCAAGCGATACGCCCGTCTGAGCCTTGACGCGCGCCTGAACGTGCTTTATAAGGCTTAAAATATCCGCCGCGGTAGCGCCGCCGCGATTAATTATAAAGCCCGCGTGCTTCTCGCTGACCTGCGCGCCGCCGACGCTGACTCCCTTGAGGCCGCACTGCTCGATAAGCGCACCCGCGAAATTACCCTCGGGGCGTTTAAATGTACTGCCCGCGCTGGGATACTCGAGCGGCTGCTTCTCCTTGCGGCGGGCGAGGATGTCGTTCATCGTGCTCTTTATCTCATTCCGGTCTGCGGGAGCAAGTCTTACGGACGCGGCGGTTATTACGAGATTGCTGTTCTCATAAGCGCTGTGGCGGTAGGAGAGCTCCATAGCTTCGTTGTCAAGCTCGCCGGAGGTTCCGTCTGTTGAAACGTATTCGCTGTTCAAGAGCACATCCTTCATCTCTCCGCCGTAGGCTCCGGCGTTCATAAACACAGCGCCGCCGACGGTTCCGGGGATTCCGTAAGCAAATTCAAGCCCCGAGAGAGAGTTTTCGAGCGCAAACGTGCAGAGCTGAGCGAGGCTCGCGCCGCTCTGAGCGCGCACGGTGTTTTCATCGACCAGGGATATACCGCACTGCTTGCCGGTATATATAACCGCGCCCTTTATTCCCCTGTCGCTGACAAGGAGGTTACTGCCCTTGCCGAGGACGAACACGGGAATCTCCTCTTTTTCGCAGAAGCGAACAAGCTTAGCGGTCTGCCCGGCGTCCTCCGGAGAGAGGAACAGCTCGGCAGGACCGCCGACCTTGAAGCTCGTATAGTTCTTCATCGACACTTCGCGCTCGGCACTGCATTCGAGTGAGAGCGCATATTTTTCCAAAGCTTCGATATTATTCATAATACTCCAATATCTTCAACCGCACGTGCGGCGTGTATTTATCTGTCAAGCAGAGCTGCGCCGATAAGTCCGGCGTCGTTGCCGAGCTCGGCGGAAATTATTTTTGTCTGAACCTTTGCGTGAATGCTGTATCTCTCGCGCTCAACCATCTTTCTCAGCGGAACGAGCAGATTCTCTTTCTCGTGGCCTATTCCGCCGCCGATGCAAATCATATCGGGCTGGAGGGCGTTGACGATATTCGTAATGCCCGCCGCGAGATAGAATATATACTGGTTGACGACCTTCTTCGCGGTCTCGTCTCCGGCGCGCATGGCGTCAAACGAGGTTCTGCCGCTGACACGGCTGATGTTGTTATCGACGAGATCCCACATGACGGTATAGGGGTCGTGGCGCATGGCGTCCTTTGTCTGACGGATAAGCGCGGTTGCGGAGGAATAGCTCTCCCAGCAGCCTCTGCGTCCGCAGGTGCAGGGCTCGCCGTCCGCGACGATGACCATATGACCCATCTCGCCCGCAGCGTCGTTGACACCGGTGACTATCTTGCCGTCTATGACTATACCGCTTCCGACTCCCGTTCCGAGAGTTACGGCAACAAAGCTGTTGACGCCCTTGCCGGCGCCCGCCTTTGCTTCGCCGAGTGCGGCGCAGTTCGCGTCATTGTCAAGATAAATGGTCTTTTTAAGTCTCGACTCGAGGATATCGCGCGCGGGAACATTATCGAAAGCGAGGTTGTTCGCATACTCGATAACGCCGTTTTTCTTGTTGACCGAGCCGGGGGTTCCTATTCCCACGCTGACAACGTCGTTCATGGTGATGCCCGCATCTATAACGGCGGCCTCGACAGCCTTTGCGACATCCTCAAGAATGTCCGCCGCGTCGCGGGGGCAGTTGGTCTTGAGCTTTCCCTTGCCGATTATCTCCATTTTTTCATTGATAACGCCGGCGACGATGTTTGTGCCGCCGAGATCGACTCCAACTCTGTACATTTTTATACCTCCATACAGACAGTTCTCTTCCCCTGTCTTTTTATATTAAAAATCGTGCCAGACCTCAAGCTCCTTCTCTTCGGGAACTATGTCGTCCGTCATGCCGAGCGAATGCAGCAGCTCGCGCGCCGCATTGTAGCCCATTTTCTTTTGCCTGTTATTCATTGCCGCCGCTTCGATTATTATCGAAAGATTTCGTCCGGGCTTGACGGGGACGACGGTCAGCGGGACCTTTATGCCGAGTATTTCGACATATTCGTTGTCGAGTCCGAGGCGGTCATAGACCTTATCGTTATCCCACGGCTCAAGCTGAACGACCATGTCTATCTTCTCGGTCATCTTGACGGCGCCCATACCGAATATCCTGCGGGCGTTTATTATGCCGACGCCGCGAAGCTCGATAAAGTGGCGTATGTTATCCGGCGCACTGCCGACGAGCGTCCTTGAGGATACGCGGCGGATTTCGACCGCATCGTCCGCTATCAGTCTGTGTCCGCGCTTTATAAGCTCAAGGGCGGTCTCGCTCTTTCCGACGCCGCTGTCGCCCAAAATAAGTACGCCCTCGCCGCTGACTTCGACAAACACGCCGTGGCGAGTTATACGCTGGGCGAGCTCGACGCTCAGATATGATATCAGAGTCGACATACAGCCGGAGGTTGAATCCGTGCTCGTCAGAATCGGCACGGAATACTTCTTCGCATATTCGAGCAGCTTATCGGGGCACTCGAGCGAGCGCGTGATAACGACGGCGACGGGCTGAGTTGCCATGAGGCGCTCCATGCTCGCCGCGGCGGTCTCCTCATCTAGACTCGAAACATAGTTCATCTCGGTAAGACCGAGAAACTGGAGGCGCTCGGCGTCAAAATATGCGCTGTACCCCGCGAGCATCAAGCCGGGACGGTTGACATCATAGGAAGTGACATAGACATCCTCGACGGGCTTGGGCGTATACAGTACTCCGAGTGAATTATCATCCACTACTTTTTTGAGTGAAACGGAATATTTACCCATACTTCTCTCCTGTGTTCTCCGCTTGGAGAAATGATAGTGCATACGGATTATATTATAATAGATTTGGGCAGAAGTTCCAATACCTTTTCGGTTTTTTTTAAAGTTTTGAGGAGCTTTTTTTAAGTTTTTTTGCAGGATGTCAAAATGAATTGAAAAACGGGAAAAAAGATGTCAGAAACGAGCAGCACGGCAGCGACTGCAAGCGGCAGAATTGTCGGGTCTGCGGAAAAATACAGAGGCTGTCGCTAAATACGACAGCCCCCGGATATAAAATTCTATGTTAGACGTCCGTTTCTCCTATTCCGAGGCTGACGGAAAGAGCCCTGTTTACTCTGCCCATATCCGCGCCGCCGAGTGCGCCCATCTTTTCCTTGAGCCGCTTTTTGTCGAGCGTGCGCACCTGCTCGAGCAGGACTATCGAATCCTTGGCGAGCCCGCAGCCGTCCGCGTTGACTCTTATATGAGTGGGAAGATTGGTCTTGTACTTCTGGCTGGTTATCGCCGCGGCTATGACAGTCGGGCTGAAGCGGTTGCCGACGTCGTTTTGAACTATCAGCACCGGTCTTATCCCGCCCTGCTCAGAGCCGACGACGGGACTCAAATCGGCGTAGTATATATCTCCCCGTTTTACTGTCATTTTAATCACTCTCCGTTTTCATTGTCCGGCAAGAGTATTTTTGCCTGACAAAAGCGCGATTAAACATTAACTTGACATTCGGGGAGCAAAAATTTCAAGTCAGTACAGTATATGCCCGACTTTTATTTGGGTGAGACTTTGCGAAACTCCGCAGTCAGCAGGGCTTTTGGTATTTCGAGGCTCTGCGGCAGGCCGTCCTCGCCGCGCCTTAAAGTGAATTCCACTCCGGATATTTCGCCCTTCGTCTCCCACGCGTCGCCCGTGTGCACGGTCTGCGCGGCTGCCGTATCGCAGGAGGCTTTGAGCGCCCTTGCTATGAGCTCTCCCACCCCGCTCTGCGGCAGGGACGAGACATCCGCCGAAAAGGTCAGATTGCCGTAGCCCAATGTGCACTTCGAGCCGTTGAGCGTTACTTTAAGCCCGCGCACAGTGGCGGGGGAAGTAAATTCAAGCTGCGCTTCGGCGAGTGAGGTTTGGTCATATTTCGCCTCATATTCGCGTTCGCCGCGGATAATATAAATTTCCGCCGTGAAAGCGGTCGGGATATCCGGCGGTCTGTCGCCGTTTCGGTCGGGCGTGCTTTTGCAGCCGCCGAAAATAAGTAAAAACAGAGGCAAAATCAGCGAAAGTATTCGTTTCAAGCAATCACTCCAATTGCCCGTTACCTCTCGAGATTGCGCGTTACGCGCGGCAGAGCCGCTATGCAGTCCGAGGCGAGCATCGACGTGAGCGACAGCTCGCGCGCCGCTGCGTCTCCTGCCGCACCGTGGATATATGCGCCGAGCACCGCCGCGTCAAACGGATAGACGCCTTGGGCGAGGAGCGCCAAAATAATGCCCGAGAGCATATCTCCGCTGCCGCCCTTTGCCATGCCCTGATTGCCGGTGACATTGATATACGTATCGCGCCTGCCCGCGCCGGCTATTACCGTACTCGCGCCCTTCAGCAGGAGCACAACGCCGTACTCATCAGCGAAACGGCGGGCGACATTCACCCTGTCCCGCTCGATATCTGCTATGCTCATGCCCGTCAGACGGGACATCTCGCCGGGATGCGGAGTGAGAATAACGGGAGCTTTGATATTTTTCAGTATATCTATATTTGCGGCGAGCGCATTTATGCCGTCGGCGTCAATAATCATAGGCTTTGTGCAGCTCCGAACAAGCTCCGAGACAAGCTCTTTCGTATGCAGATTCAGTCCCATTCCGCAGCCTATGAGCACCGCCGAGGACTGCTCCGCCTGCTCGAGGAGAGCAGGAACAGCGCCGGAGGAAAATGTTCCCGACTCGTTCGACGGCAAAGGCAGCAGCAGTGCTTCGGTGAGCTTCGGGGCTATCGCGTTATATGCGGCATCGGGGAAAGCGGCCGTAACAAGACCCGCTCCGCTGCGCAGTGCGGACGAGGCGGCGAGCACCGCGGCGCCCTGCATATTGCGGCTTCCGCAGACGCTCAGAGCGCGTCCGAAGGTGCCCTTGTTCGCCATAAGACCGCGGCGCGGGAACAGCTTTTTCGCCTGAGGCGGGGTGAGCACGGCGAGGGTATCGCCCTCAATGCCGTCAATAACATCGTCGTCTATGCCTATTGCGACGGTTATTATTTCACCGCAGAGCACGCACGCGGGCTTCAGCACATGGACGGGCTTCATGCAGGACACGGCTATCGTGATATCCGCTCTTACAGAGCGTCCCGGCACATCGCCCGTATTGCTCTCGAGTCCGCTCGGGACATCGATTGAAACGACCTTTGCAGACGAAGCGTTGACCGCCTCAAAGACCTCCGATACCCGTTCGTCCTCTCTGTATTTATAGCCCGTTCCGAACACGGCATCAACTATAACCGCAGCGGATTCTATTGACTTTCGGGCGTTATCCTCTCCCCAGAAGAACTCCGGGACAAGCCCTGTTTCAACCGCCTTTTCTCGCATGAGTATAGAGTCCTCGGCGGTAGGCTCGCCGAAAACCTCCGTAACGGCGACATTAAAGCCCGCGAGTGCGAGCTTGCGTGCGATAACAAAGCCGTCGCCGCCGTTCTTGCCTTTTCCGCAGAGCACGCACACAAGTCCGCGCGACTGCTCAAGAGAGGCAAAGCGCTCTCTTATCTCCTTTGCGCAAGCGCTGCCGGCGTTTTCCATAAGGCGCGTAAAGCTCATTCCCCTGTTTACCTGTGCCTGCTCCGCAGAGAACATCTGCGATGAAGTCAGAATTTTCATTGTGCCGCCTCCACATATGCTTTTTCATAGCGCTCACTGCGGGTATTCCGCGCGAAGATAAAACAAATATCCATAATACTCCTCACTTTTATAAAACAAGGGACTGCCGCACGACAGTCCCCGATTATCATTTTGCGTCGATAACTATTTTTCCGTCCTCAACAAGAGCCCGGACTTCGCTCAGCGGAGACGAGACGTGGCCGACTATTGCGCCGGCTATCTTATCCTCGACCTGCCGTCTGATATTGTTTCTCAGGTCGCGCGCTCCGCGCAGACCGCCCTCGGACATCGAGGCGACAAGCTTAGGCACGCTCTCATCCCAGGTGAACTCTATGCCCTTGTCGCGCAGGGGCTCGACAAGCTCGGAGAGCATGAGATTCGATATCTGCTCGAGGTTCTCGGGAGTCAGGTCGTTAAAGACAACTATCTCGTCAACTCTGCCGATAAACTCCGGGCGCAGGAACTCTCTGAGTGCCTTGAGTGCCTTTTCTTTATTGGCATCGCTCTGATTCTTCGCAAAGCCCATGACGCCCTCGCGGCGTTCGCTGCCGGCGTTGGAGGTCATGATAATTATCGTGTTTTCGAAGCTGACCGTTCTGCCCTGTGCGTCGGTTATTCTGCCCTCGTCAAGTATCTGGAGCAGGATATTCATAACATCGGGATGCGCCTTCTCTATCTCGTCGAAGAGTATGACTGAATAGGGCTTTCTGCGCACCTTTTCGGTCAGCTGACCCGCCTCGTCATAGCCAACATAGCCGGGCGGCGAGCCTATTATGCGCGAGACGGAGTGCTTCTCCATGAACTCGGACATATCAAGGCGTATGAGCGTCTCGGGAGTATCAAACAGCTCCTGAGAAAGCAGCTTTACAAGCTCGGTCTTACCGACCCCCGTGGGGCCGACGAAGATAAACGACGACGGGCGGCGGCGCGGGTTTATCTGCACTCTGCCGCGCTTTATCGCGGCGCAGACAAGCTCGACTGCCTCATCCTGACCGATGAGCTTAGCCTTGAGATGCCGCTCCATATCGGCAAGGCGGGTAAGGTCGCTCTCCATTATCTTGTTGGCGGGTATGCCCGTCCAGAGCTGGATAACTCTGGCGATGTCGCTCTCCGTCACCGCGTTGTCTGCGGCAAGCGGCTTGAGCGCCTCGATATCCTTCTCCTTGACGGCTATGCTGCTCTTGACCTTGAGAAGTCCCTCATAGTCGGTGTTCTCCGTCTCCTCCATCATCGTCTGCTGACGGTCGTTGAGGAGCCTGAGATCCTCCTCGGCGGTCTCGAGGTCGCTTATGCTCTTGTTTCTGAGGTTCGCGCAGGTGCACGCCTCATCGAGCAGATCGATAGCCTTATCGGGCAGGAAGCGGTCGTTTATATAGCGCTCGGAGAGCACAACGGCTCTGTGAACGAGCGAATCGCTCACGGTAACCTTGTGGAAGTTTTCGTAATAATCCTTTATGCCGACGAGCATCTGATAAGTCTCTTCTATCGACGGCTCTTCGACCTTTATCGGCTGAAGCCGGCGTTCAAGAGCGGCGTCCTTCTCGATATATTTTCTGTATTCGGTGAAGGTCGTTGCACCGATTATCTGTATCTCGCCTCTCGAAAGGGCGGGCTTCAGGATATTGGCGGCGTTCATCGAGCCCTCGGCATCACCCGTGCCGACAAGGTTATGCACCTCGTCGATAAACAGGATTATATTGCCCTCTTTTTTGACCTCGTCTATCAAGCCCTTTATTCGGCTCTCAAACTGGCCTCTGAACTGAGTGCCGGCGACAAGGGCGGTGAGGTCGAGCAGGTGTATCTCCTTTTTGACGAGCTTCGCGGGGACATCGCCGTTGACTATACGCAGAGCGAGTCCCTCGGCTATGGCTGTTTTGCCGACGCCGGGCTCACCTATGAGGCAGGGGTTATTCTTCGAGCGGCGGCAGAGTATCTGCACCGCGCGGTAGATCTCGTTATCGCGTCCGATTATACGGTCGATTTTACCCTCGCGGGCCTTCTCGGTGAGGTCGGTGCAATAGAGAGAGAGGAACTTTCTCCCCTTTTTCTTCTTGCCCTTTTTCTTTTCGCTCGGGTTCTTTGCGTTGATAACGGGAATGCCGAACGGGCCGACGCGGGGCTTGTCCCCGTCGCCCTCGTCGCCGTCATCCTTATCTTCAACGTCGGTCTCGTCTTCCTCATCGTCATCATCCTGCTCGGACTGATTCATAAACGGAAGCGTTCCCGCGCCGCCGGGCATGAAGCCTGTTCCGTCCTCGCCGAACAGCTCGTCAAACTGCTCGCTGACGGAATCTACCTCGTCCTCCGAGATGCCCATGCTCTCCATTATTTGCTTTATGGGTCCAATATTCAATTCCATGGCGCACTTCATGCAGAGTCCTTCCTGCTTGGTCTCGTTGCCCTCGACCTTGGTTATGAAGAACATTGCAGGGCGTTTGCCGCACCTGGAACACATCATCTTTTTCATTTAAATAATCTCCGGGTTTCTATTTTACTTTGTCGGAGTCTGCACAGCCGCAATTATTTCTCGGTCTTTTTCTCCTGCTTGCTCTGATGCTTTTCATTAAACTGCTTGTAGGTTGCGGGCATATAGCTTGCAAAAGCGACTAAAGTAAGTACTGCCGAAATTATGACAAGTGCCATAAGAAGCGGGTCGGGCAGAGTCCAATAATTTTTGAACGCGCCGATTTCGGGGCCGAAGCCGATTATAATGAGCATGACAAGATAGAACACAAAGGTTGCAACCTTGCCGTATATCTCGGCGGCGCCGGGCTTAATGCCGCAGAGTATCATAATGCCTCCGCCGATAACCATGACCGCTTCCTTCGCAAGGAACACGAGAAACACCCAGCTGAAGGCGCGCATCAGCTGATCGTTGCAGCTGCGGAACTCTATATAGAGCATGACCGCTATGGTTATCTGGGTCAGCTTATCCGCTACGGGGTCGAGTATCTTGCCCAGCTCGCTGACCTGATTGAAACGGCGGGCAATCTTTCCGTCGAGGAAATCGCTTATGCCCGAAAGCGCGAGCATGAGCACCGCCCAACCGATATGTCCCTTATAGTAGAGCACGGCGAATGCGGGTATAAGAAAGATTCTTATAAGCGAAAGCAGGTTGGGGACGGTAAGACAGCCCTTGAACAGATTTTTAATCATAATTATCCTCCTCGAATATGTTCCGCCCTGTGCGGGACGGAAATATTAAACCGTTATCAGCCGCGAAAATATATCGGTTGATACGATAAAAGTTACGAGTTTAGACGCGCCGACCGCCGAGGCAAACTGCGTGCCGGGCAGCAGAGACGCTGCGGCATCGAGCAAAAGGCAGGCAAACACAACCACAAACAAGCCCTTCAAGGCTCCGAAAACACCGCCGAGGACGCGGTTGACGGAGCGGATAACGGGCAGTTCAAACAGCTTGCAGACAGCTCTTGCAACGAGCTGGAGCACTAAATCACAGACAAAGAAAACAACCGCAAAGCTCAGCACTCGGAGCACGGCGACGGCTATCGGCTTTGCGACGCTGTCGCAGATTTCGGCTGCTATATTTGCAGCGCTGAGATCTATCGAGCCCGCCTTTTCGGATATCGCGGCAATATCGACGCCCATGCTCTGAGCCGCCTTGACGATAACCGCGGGCAGAGAGGATATGACCTGCTGCACATTCTGCGAGGTAAGCTTCGCCGAGGACATATCGGGCAGCTGCGCCGCCACGGCAGTCTCAAGGCTCTCTTTTATAAACAGATTATATATGCCGTTTGCGACCGGCTCGCTCAGCCAAACGGCGAGCGCGGCGGACACGGCGACCACAACAAGACCTATCACCGAACGGATAAGCCCGTTTTTGACGCCGACAAAAATGCACAGGGCAAAGACCGCGACCATGAGTATATCAACTAAAAAATCCGTGGCTCATCCCTCCGTTCACAGTTTTTTCCATTATATCACACGCCATTCACAGTGGCAAACCTTTTATTATTAAGCGGCTGTTAATTTTTTGTGATATTTGACGCATATTGCACATATACATCGCTTCCCGCGCAGATGACTCTCTTTCCGTTTTTGCCGGCGGAGACGGTTTTTGCGGTCTTTCCGCCGGAGGATATCAGCTCCACGCCGTCGTCAAACAGCACGGCTACATATCTGTCGGTGCAGGTGAGCGCATAGATTTTTTTGTCGAAGCTGCGCTCGAAAAGGAGCTTTGAGCGCCTGTCAAAGGCCGCTACCTTCGGCTTCTCCTCGTTGGCGTATTCATAGAGCACGACGGCGCTTCTGCCGGAATCCGACGCGGCCTCGTGCGCCAAAGTGTTGCTCCCGAAGGAGTAATCCTCCTTATGTCCCGACTTGGAGACGGTCGTTTTGAAATCGGTCGAGTAGGCTATTATGCTCGTACTCGAATTATATATAACGTCAAAAAGCAGGGTGTTGTCATATTTTATGTCGGTAACTACCGGGTTGTCTTTTCTGAAATTCAGAACGACAAGGCGCGAATATGTAACGGCGTTTTCGGAGCCGACAAGTATCAGCGCGGCGCTCTTGCCGTTTCGGGCTAACGAGATATCGAATATCTTCTCCTGCGCGCACTCCCATGCAAAAATCTTCTCGAGCTTATGGTTATAGACGCAAAGCTCGCTCTGAGCCGAGGAGGTCTTTAAAGAGAACGCCAAGGTGCCGTCCTTACCCATGGCGGCGGTATAGATGGGCGAACCCGTATTGCCGTCGCCCAAAATCTTGCTCGAATTCATCAGCGTAAAATTTCCCGCCGCGCGGTCATAGACCAGCGCTCTGCCGTTATAGACCGCCATATCGGGGTCGGAATAGTTATGCTCGAGGCGAGCTATTTCCTTAGCGGAGGAATTGAGCACTACAACGGAATCGCGGGTCAGCAGGGCGATATTCGACTTAAACGGCTTCATATCGAGCACGTCGTTCGAGCTTATCTTATAGGGATAGCCCGCTCCCGTGCCGGACGCGGATATCAGCTGCTTCGCCGAGTCCTCGACGTCGTTATACTTCATGCCGCCGAACGAGCGCGCGGCAAAAAAGACGACTGCGCCGACCGCAATGACGGTCATCACGGTAATGATTATCGTCTCGCGCCTTGAGGGCTTTGTCTTTTTCTTGCCGTTTCGGGCGGGGTTATCCGCCTTTTTCTTTGAAAATAGTCCGCCCGTCAGCTTTTTAAAGCTATTTTTCTTTTTGACCTTTTTCTCAGCCATCTGCCGCACCCCCGTGTTCAGTCTTTGCCGTTATAGAAAACCCGCTCAAGGCAGAGTCCACAGGCCGGAGCGGTCGCCCCCGCCCTGTCTCTGTCGAGCGATGAAATGATATCCCGTACCGAATCGGGCGCTATTCTCCCCCTCGAAATATCAAGGAGCGTGCCCGCCATTATTCTGACCATATTGTAGAGAAAACCGTCCGCCTCGAAGTACATGAGAACCTCGTCGCCGCGGCGCACGACCTCGGCACGGGTCAGCGTGCGGACATTATCTGCGGTGCTGCCGCCTGCTGCGCAGAATGCCGAAAAGTCGTGAGTTCCGAGCATTTCGGCCGCCTGACGGTTCAGGAAATCCGCATCGAGCGGATATTTATAGTGATATGAATATCTTGAAATAAAAGGGTTTCTCTCCTGCGCGTTCCAGATTCTGTAAACATATCGCTTGCCGGAGCAGTCATAGCGCGCGTGAAATTCAAACGGCACTTCGCGGCAGTCCGTCACGGCGATATCGTGCGGCAAAACGCCGTTCATCGCGTTCTTCCACTTTTCGGGAGAAATTAGGGACTCCGTTCGCATATTGCAGCAGTACATCTCGGCATGAACGCCCGAATCCGTGCGCGAACAGCCTATGACATTATCCCGAACTCCGCAGATTCGCTCGGCGGCGTCCTGAAAGGTCTGCTGAACCGTATTCGCATTTTCCTGCACCTGCCAGCCGTGATAAGCGGTGCCGTCATAGCGCAGGGTAAAAAGCAGATTCTTCAAAGCCTTCACTCCGATCAGATAAGATGTCCGAGATAGTGGTTGAGGACAATTACGGCAGCGAGCAGTGCGGCGGTAATACCCAGGGCGATGAAATCGCGCGCGGCAAGCTTCATCTGCTTCATGCGCGTTCTGCCCTCGCCGCCCGTATAGCAGCGGCACTCCATGGCAAACGCCAGCTCGTAGGCTCTGCGGAAGGATGAAATAAACAGCGGAATGAGTATCGGTATGAGCGCCTTGGCGCGCTTAATAAGCCCGCCCGTTTCAAGATCCGCTCCGCGCGCCTTCTGCGCGTTCATTATACGCTCTATCTCCTCAATAAGGACGGGAATAAAACGCAGGGCGAGCGTCATTATCATGGCGAGAGTATGCACGGGCACCTTTATCACCTTTAGCGGAGAGAGCAGACGCTCCAAGCCGTCGGTGAGCATGGTGGGCGTGGTAGTATAGGTCAGCAGCGAGCTGACGACGACGAGCAGGATTATACGAACGGTGGTGAATATCGCCGTATAAACGCCTGTTGTCGTTATGGTTATTTTCCAGAACGAGACGAGCGTCTCGCCGCCGCGGTTATAGAAAACATTGATAGCGGCGGTAAAGAGCATGAGAATGACAAGCGGCTTTATGCTGCGCCACATCATCTTCATCGGCACCCTTGAGAGCAGCAGAGCAGCCACGACAAAGACAAGCCCGAGCGCCAAGGAATAGAAATTCCTGCACACAAAAAGAATGACTATGAGCGCCATGGTGAGCACAAATTTCATGCGCGCATCCATGCGGTGAATGACGGAGGTTCCGGAATAATACTGGCCTATGGTGATATCGCTTATCATATTATTCCCCTCCCCTCAAAATAGCGAATAAGCTCGTCCGCGCCCTGATTGACGGTAAACACGGACGGGGAGACATCAAAGCCCCTGTCATGCAAAGCTCTGAAAATCTTCGTTATCTGCGGGACGGAGAGCCCCATTTCTTCGAGCTCGTCCGTGCGCGAATAGACCTCGGGCACAGTGCCGAACATCGCAACGCGGGAACGGTTGAGCACAAGAACTCTATCGGCTGTTTTGGCGACATCCTCCATGCTGTGTGAGACGAGAATTACGGTGCTCCCCGTCTGCTCGCGGTATGTGCGCACAAGCGAGAGGATTATCTCCCTGCCGCGCGGGTCCAGACCCGCGGTAGGCTCATCGAGGATAAGCACCTCCGGCTCCATCGCCATAACGCCCGCTATCGCTGCACGGCGCTTCTCGCCGCCCGAGAGGTCGAAGGGCGACTTTTTCAGATGCTCCTCGCTAAGCCCCACAAATTCTGCGGCGCGGCGCACGCGGCGATCCGTCTCGTCGCCGTCGAGTCCCATATTCTTCGGACCGAACGAGATATCTTTATAAACAGTCTCCTCAAAAAGCTGATATTCGGGATACTGGAAGCAAAGCCCGACTTTGAATCTCGCGGCGCGCAGGGTGCGCTTATCCTTGTTGATATCCTCGCCGTCGAGCAGAACTCTGCCCGAATCGGGCTTCAGAAGTCCGTTGAGATGCTGAAGAAGGGTGCTTTTGCCAGAGCCGGTATGACCGATTATTCCGACTATTTCGCCCTTTTCAAACTTTACGTTTATATCCTCGATAGCGGCGACGGCTCCTGCCATGCCGTTTTCATAATAGTGGGTGAGATTTTCTGTTTCAAGAATTGTCATCGACTCACCTCCATTATTTTCGAAAGCGCCTCGACGCACTCGTCGGCGTCAAGAATATTGCCGGGCAGGTCTAGCCCCTTTTCGATGAGGCGGTGGCACAGCTCTGTGCTCTGCGGCACATCAAGTCCGCAGCGGCGCAGAAGCTCGGTCTGCGAAAATACCTCGCGCGGAGTTCCGTCGAGGCAGAGACGCCCCGAATCTATAACTATGACTCGGTCGGCCTTGACCGCCTCGTCCATAAAATGCGTGACAAAGAGAACCGTTATGCCCATCTCGCGGTTTAATCGGCGCACGGTATCAAAGACCTCGCGCCTGCCGCGCGGGTCGAGCATGGCCGTAGGCTCGTCGAGCACTATGCAGCCCGTCTGCATGGCGATTATGCCCGCGATCGCTACGCGCTGTTTCTGACCGCCCGAGAGCTTGTGCGGTTCGCGCAGACGGTACTCGTACATTCCGACGGCCTTGAGCGCGCCGTCGACTCTTTTGCGTATCTCCTCGGGAGCTACGCCTAAATTTTCGGGTCCGAATGCCACATCGTCCTCAACTATGGTGGCGACTATCTGATTATCGGGATTCTGGAACACCATACCCACCTTGCGGCGGATATCTATCAGCTTGTCCTCGTCGGAGGTGTCTATCCCGTCGACGGTGACTGTGCCGCTCTCGGGCACCAATATGGCGTTTGTCAGCTTCGCAAGAGTGCTCTTGCCGGAGCCGTTATGACCGAGGACGGCTATAAATTCGCCGCGCTCAACGGTCAGGTCTATATCGCAAAGTGCCGGAGAGGGCTTGGCTTCGCCTTGCTCCTCCGGCTCATAGGTATAGGTTACATTTTTAAATTCAATAAACTTCTCGCTCATTCTTATCTTCTCCACACTGCGCTTGCGCCGCAGGGCAGAACAAGCCCCGAGGCTGTGACGGGCAGACCGATCTCATCGGAGGTCACCCTGCCGCCGAACAGCGGCGACACGGTGCTGCCGAGTATATACTGCATGACGGACGCGGAAAGTCCCGTTGTGTAGGAATTAATGAGCACCATAACGGGGTCGTCCGACAGCACGGCGGTACACAGCGACGCAAAGTCATACACCGCATCCTCAAGCTTCCAGACCTCGCCGCCCGGTCCTCTTCCGTATGACGGCGGGTCCATGATTATGATATCGTATTTGTTGCCGCGGCGTATCTCGCGCTCGACAAACTTCATGCAGTCGTCAACGAGCCAGCGCACGGGCTGCTCCGAAAGTCCGCTTACGGCGGCGTTTTCTTTAGCCCAGGCAACCATGCCCTTTGAAGCGTCTACATGGGTGACGTGCGCTCCGGCGTTGAGAGCCGAAACCGTCGCCGCGCCCGTATAGGCGAAAAGATTCAGCACGCGCAGGGGTCTGCGCTCGTCTCTGATTATCTGAGCCGTCATATCCCAATTGACCGCCTGCTCCGGAAAAACTCCGGTATGCTTGAAGCCCATGGGCTTGACCATAAACGCGAGCTCGCCGTATTTTATCTTCCACGCATCGGGTATCTTTCTTCTGATATCCCATTTTCCGCCGCCCGAGGAGGAGCGGTTATAGACAGCGTGCGCCTTATACCAGAGCGGATGGGTCTTTTCTGTTTTCCAGATAACCTGCGGGTCGGGTCGTATGAGTATAACATCTCCCCAACGCTCGAGCCTCTGCCCCGACGAGCAGTCGAGCAGCTCATAATCCTTCCATTTATCGGCAACGCGCATATCTTTTCCTCTCCGGCGCGGAAAACCGCGCTCCCTTTATATAAGTCTCTCTCTGACGACCTCGGCAATCTCGTCGCAGAGCTTTTCAATAAGCTTTTTATCCTTGCCCTCGAGCATGACTCTGACGAGCGGCTCGGTGCCCGACACGCGAACGAGCACGCGTCCGTCCTCGCCGAGCTCGGATTCGGCTCCGGCTATGGCCTTCTTTATCTCCTCATCGCTTGCGAAACGCACCTTACCGATATTGGAGACTCTGACATTCTTGAGCACCTGCGGATAGACCTCCATGCATTTTGCAAGCTCGGAGAGCGACTTTCCGGTGCGCTTCATGGTCTGGAGCACCTGAGCGGCGGTAACTTCGCCGTCGCCGGTGGTCGAATGGTGCAGGAAAATGACATGGCCGGACTGCTCGCCGCCTATGGCATAGCCCTTTTCGAGCATACGCTCGAGGACATAGCGGTCGCCGACCTTCGTTATCTCGCAGTTTATATCATTATCGGTGCAGAACTTGTGGAAGCCCATGTTGCTCATGACGGTGACAACGGCCGTGTCGCCGTCGAGCTCGCCGCGCTCCTTCATATCCTTTGCGCAAATGGCGATTATCTTATCGCCGTCAACAACTTCGCCGTTTTCGTCAACCGCAAGAAGTCTGTCTGCGTCGCCGTCGAAGGCGAAGCCCGCCATAAGTCCGTGCTCAACGACATATTTTCGAAGATTTTCAAGGTGAGTCGAGCCGCAGTTGTCATTGATATTGACGCCGTCCGGCTCGTTTGAGAGCACATCGCACTCAGCGCCCATCTGCATGAAGAACTCGGGAGCGGTTATGCTTGCGGAGCCGTTGGCGCAGTCGAGAGCTATTCTCATATTGTTGAACCTGTAATCGACGGTCGAGCACAGGTGGGTTATATAATCGAAAATCGGCATCTCCGACGTTGTGACTCTGCCGACGTCGCCGCCTATTTTGACGGGAGGAATAACCGTCTCATCGAGGATTATCGCCTCTATTTCCTCCTCGAGCGCGTCGGGGAGCTTGTATCCGTCGGACTTGAAAATTTTGATACCGTTATATTCGCAGGGGTTATGCGAAGCGGAAATCATTATGCCCGCATCGTACTTGTATTTCTGCACAAGGAACGCCACTGCCGGGGTCGGCACAACGCCGAGGAGCAGAACATCCGCTCCGACAGAGCAAAGGCCTGCGCTGATAGCGGACTCGAGCATCTCCGAGGATGCGCGGGTATCCATACCTATAAGCACGCGGGGGCGCTTATGCGCGCTGTCCGTGAGCACCATGGCGGTAGCTCTGCCTATTTTCATGGCGAGCTCGCAGGTAAGCTCACTGTTTGCAACGCCTCTTGCACCGTCTGTTCCGAAAAGTCTTCCCATATAAAAGAACCTCCGATTGTCAAATGTCGAACTGCTGCTGACCCGGCATTGCTATGCCGAGATGCCTGTATGCGGCGGGAGTGACCGTGCGTCCGCGCGGAGTCCTGCTCAAAAAGCCTATCTGCATGAGGTACGGCTCATAGACGTCCTCAATGGTTATGGCCTCTTCGCCGACTGCCGCGGCTATCGTCTCCAGCCCCACGGGGCCGCCGTTGTAGTTTCTTATCATGGTGGTAAGAACAAGTCTGTCTATCGAATCAAGCCCGAGGGCATCGACCTCCATGCGGTCGAGCGCCATCGAAGCTGTTTCGCGGGTTATTACGCCGTCGCCCATGACCTGGGCGAAGTCGCGCACACGCTTTAAAAATCTGTTTGCGATTCGCGGAGTACCGCGTGAGCGGGAGGCTATTTCAACCGAGCCGCTCGGATCCATCTCTATACCGAGTATACCGGCGGAGCGCGTGACTATCTGCGAGAGTTGCTCGGTGGTATACATCTCGAGGCGGAGAATAACGCCGAAGCGGTCGCGCAAAGGCGCACTCAGCTGACCCGCTCTGGTCGTTGCGCCGACGAGGGTGAAGTGCGGCAGGTCAAGCCTTATCGAACGCGCCGACGGGCCCTTGCCGATTATTATATCTATCGCGCTGTCCTCCATGGCGGGATAGAGCACCTCTTCGACCGCGCGGGACAGACGGTGTATCTCATCGACAAAGAGCACGTCTCCGTCGTTGAGATTCGTCAGCAATGCGGCGAGGTCGCCGGGCTTCTCTATCGCGGGACCCGAGGTCACGCGGAGATTGACATCCATTTCATTCGCTATTATGCCCGCAAGAGTCGTTTTGCCGAGTCCGGGAGGGCCGTAAAGCAAAACGTGGTCGAGGCAGTCGCCTCTGCGGCGGGCAGCCTCGATATAAACCGAGAGATTTTCCTTCGCCTTCTCCTGACCGATATAGTCGGTCAGTCTGCGCGGGCGCAGGGAAAACTCAATGTCGGAATCCTCGGGCGAGAGATCGGGGGTAACTATGCGGTTTTCATTGTCCATATCCATAGAGCCGTCTCCTTTGTCCCGTTATATATTCTTTGAAATAAGGCGCAGCGCCTGTTTTATCAGCTCATCCGACGGCAGCGACTGATCGAGCCTGCCGACTGCCGAGGCCGCCTCGGTCTTTGTGTAGCCGAGCATAACGAGGGCATCGACCGCCTCCTCGCCCGCACTCGACGACGCGGCCGCGTTTATTGCCGCCAATTCCTCGCGGTTCTCTGAGGATATATATGATTTAAGCTTATCTTTAAGCTCAAGCACAACTCGCTGCGCTATCTTCGCGCCCACGCCCTGAGCCGCTGTTATCGACTTTATATCGCCCGAAGCGACGCAGACGGCAAGTCTGTTCGGAGTCAGCTGCGAGAGTATCGCAAGGGCGGCCTTCGGACCGACGCCGGTAACGTTTATGAGCAGCTTGAAGCAGTCGAGCTCGTCTTTATCATAGAAGCCGAACATATCGAGCGCGTCCTCGCGGACGTTGAGATACGTATAGAGCGTGACCGTATCGCCTATGGCGCCTATATTTCTCAGGGTGTTCGCCGTGGCGCTGCAATTAAACGCAACTCCGCCGCAGTCGACCGCGACGCTCGTCGCATCGGTATGGACTACCCGACCCGTGATACTGTAAAACATACTGCTCTCCTTTATATGCTTGTGTTGAGTCTGCCCATGACGGAGCCGCTGCAATGGCAGTGGCAGACCGCCATAGCGAGCGCATCGGCGGCATCGTCGGGCTTCGGAATCTTATCAAGATTGAGGATTATCCTCGTCATCTCCTGCACCTGCTTCTTTTCGGCGCGTCCGTAGCCGACGACGCTCTGCTTGACCTGCAGGGGCGTATACTCAAAAATCGGGATACGGTGCTTCTGCGCGGCGAGGACAAGAACTCCCCTCGCCTGGCTGACATCGATAACCGTTTTGGCGTTGTTATTATAGAAAAGCTTCTCTATCGACATCGCTTCGGGCTTATATTTTTCCATAAGCTCCGAGACTCCGTCGTATATGCGCTCAAGCCTGAGGTTGAACGGCATCCCGGCGGGCGTTGTCACCGCGCCGTAGTCGAGCATGGTGAAGTGGTTGTTTTTATACTCCACAACACCGCAGCCGACTATTGCATATCCGGGATCGATACCGAGAACTATCATTTCTTGTTTGATTCCCTTTCTCTGATTATCATGCGCGTCGGAGTGCCCTCAAGACCGAATACCGAGCGAATCTGATTGTCGATATAACGCTGATAGCTGTAATGGAACAAGTCCTTGCGGTTGACAAAGCAGACAAATGTCGGCGGGCGGGTCGATGCCTGAGTAATATAGAATATCTTGAGCCTCCTGCCCTTGTCGGTCGGCGGCTGGACGCGCGCCGTGGCATCGGCGAGCAGGTCGTTGAGGCGGCCTGTCGAAATGCGCATGGCGTTCTGGTCGTCAACATATTTGATAAGCTCAAACAGTCTGTCGAGCCTGAGCCCCGTCTTTGCCGAGATAAATATTATCGGGGCGTAGGACATAAATGAGAAATCGTTCATCAGCTTTTTGCGGTAGCTGTCCATGGTCTTGCCGTCCTTTTCGACGGCGTCCCACTTGTTGACGGCGATTATGCACGCCTTGCCGAGCTCGTGCGCGATACCCGCGACCTTGGAATCCTGCTCGGTAAAGCCCTCTACCGCATCTATCATTATAACACATACCTGCGCACGTTCAACAGCCATTCTCGCTCTAATTACGGAATATTTTTCAATAGAGTCGTAGACGCGGCTCTTTCTGCGCAGGCCGGCGGTATCTATAAAGACAAACTTGCCGTATTTATTTTCCACATAAGAATCCGTTGCGTCACGGGTCGTGCCCGCGATATCGGAGACTATCATTCTGTCCTCGCCGAGGATAGCGTTGACAAGCGACGATTTTCCGACATTGGGCTTGCCGATAACGGCAACCTTGACGGTGTCGTCCTCCTCCTCATTTTCCTCGGCGGGCGGCAGATATTCGCACACCGCGTCGAGCAGGTCGCCCGTACCCATTCCGTGGACGGACGAGACGGCTATCGGATCGCCGAGCCCGAGATTATAAAACTCGTAGTACTCCGCGGGAGGTTCGCCGACCGTGTCGCACTTGTTGACGCAGAGGACTATCGGCTTTCCGCTCTTTTGGAGCATGGACGCCACCTCTCTGTCGGTCGAGACAACGCCGGAGCGCACGTCGGTAACAAGAATTATGACATCAGCACTGTCTATAGCCAGCTGAGCCTGACGGCGCATCTGCTTTAGGATTATATCGTCCGAATACGGCTCTATGCCGCCCGTATCAACGAGCAGCAAGGTTCTGCCGCCCCACTCGCAGTCTCCGTAGATTCTGTCGCGGGTAACGCCGGGGGTATCATCGACTATGCTCAGACGCGCTCCGACGAGCTTGTTGAACAGGGTCGATTTGCCGACATTGGGTCTGCCGACGATTGCAACAACCGGTTTTGACATATTTATGACCGCGCGGCAAAGGGCTTTCGCCGATACCGCTTCCTTTCAAAAATTTTGGATTTTATAAGCGCAAAACGCCTCTTATAAAAATCAAAAAGGCAGAGAAGGCTCATCCTCCTCTACCTCTCCGCATTCATGACTTGTACAAAGCACAGCCGAGGCGGAACCTCAGCTTAGCAGTTAACGCTTTAAGCCGCCGATACCGGCCGCTTTACGAGTCATATTTGACTTGCGTGTGTTTCAAAGGGCTCACGCGTCCTTCTTAATCACTTGCTTGCCGTTGTAATAGCCGCACTCGGGGCATATTCTGTGGGGTCTCTTGTACTCCCCGCACTGCGGGCACTTAACGAGCTCGGGAGCGTCCATCTTCCAAACGTTGGAACGTCTCTTGTCTCGTCTTGCGCTTGATACTCTTCTCTTGGGTACCGCCATGTTGAGCACCTCCTTAATACTAGTGCATTGAATGTGGAAAAAATCCTTTTAATTATCCAAAAGCTGTTTGAGAGCCTCGAGACGCGGGTCTATGGGCTTTTTGCAGCTGCATTGGCTTTCGTTGAGGTTGGCGCCGCAGAACTGGCAGACGCCCTTGCAATCCTCTTTGCACAGAATCTTGTTGGGCAGGAAAAGAAAAACATCCTCCCGCACGAGAGGATCAAGCTCAAAATGCATATCCTCAACAAGAATCAGCTCGTCGTTCTCTTCGTTATTCAGCGAGGTAACGAGAGTATGAGAAACGGGAACGGTGAAAACGCGGTCTATCGGTGAAGCACAGCGGTCGCAGTAGGTAGAAACCTCAACCGTCGTCTGAGCTTCGATGCAAACTATGCCGGCTCGGTTCACCGCCTCGCCCTTGACGCGCACGGCCTTTTGAAAAGGCTTGGACGCCCAGAACTCCTCATCGGACATATCCAGCTCGTAATCAAACGGAGCGGCCATACCGATATTATTGAAAATGGATTCTAACTCAATAAACATAGCATTCACCTTGCGGTTACTTAAATCCGCGCAGAAAGTATTATATCTTCCTGCGCGGGTTTTGTCAATAAAAACTTCGGTTTTTTAGCCTAAATTCTCTTAAATCTTATGGCAGAAGTCGAAAATCTTCTCGGGAAGCTCCTCTTCGTCCGCCGAAACGGTGAATACGAAGTTCTTCTCGGTGATGTCGCTGAGCTCCTTGACCTTCTCAAGGAAAACCGCAAGCTCATCGTAATCTCTGCTGCCGATGCGGAGAGTTGCGTCGACGAGGATATCGGTTATATCGTGGTCACCTGCGCAGATACCGCTGAGGAAGCCGTAAAACGCCTTATAGCCGCTGACCTTGTAAAAATCAGTCTCGATAAGCCTTGCACGATAGTTGATATCGTAAGTCAAAAGCCTTTCTTTCTCAACGCAGACGACGTTGCCGTTGGAAGCTTCAACAGCCTTGTTGACCTGCTCGATGAGACGTTTTGTCTTGCCCGATCCTTTGCGTCCTGTAATCAAAGAAACCATTAAGAATTCCTCCTAAAAATTTATTCTGTTTTCAAGCTCAGCACGGCGCTCCTCATATCCGGGCTTGCCCATGAGTGCGAACATATTGAGCTTATAACTTTCAACGCCGGGCTGGTCGAACGGATTGACTCCGAGGACATAGCCGGAAATTCCGCAGGCTTTCTCGAGGAAATAGATAAGCCAACCCAAATTGTACTCATCCATCTTATCGACATCCAGGATGATATTGGGCACGCCGCCGTCGGTATGCGCAAGCACCGTTCCCTCGAACGCCTTGCGGTTGACCTCGGACATATGCTTGCCTGCGAGGAAATTGAGTCCGTCCTCATTGTCTGCGGTAGCCTCGATAACAATATCGCGCTTAGGCTCGGCAAAGGTGACGACGGTCTCGAACAGCGAGCGCTCGCCCTGCTGTATATACTGGCCGAGGGAGTGCAGGTCGGTCGAGAATATCGCCGACGCGGGGAAGATTCCCTTGTGCTCCTTGCCCTCGCTCTCGCCGAAGAGCTGCTTGAACCACTCGCACATCATGGCGTAGTCCGGCTCGTAGGCGGCCATCATTTCAATCTTCTTTCCGCTCCTGTAAAGGATATTGCGGATAGCGGCATAGCGGTAGCAGTCGTTCTTGTCAAGCTCGGGCGACATATACTGCTCTCTTGCGTCCGCAGCGCCCTTCATGAGCGCGTCGATATCAATACCGGCAACAGCTATCGGCAGCAGGCCGACTGCCGTGAGCACGGAATATCTTCCGCCGACATTGTCGGGAACTACGAAGGTCTCATAGCCCTCCTCGTCGGACATATTGCGAAGCGCGCCCTTTGATTTATCGGTAGTGGCATAGATGCGGCTCTTTGCGCCATCCTTGCCGTACTTCTTTATGAGCAGGTCTCTGAATATACGGAACGCGAGCGCAGGCTCGGTGGTCGTTCCGGACTTCGAGATGACGTTGACGGAAAAGTCCTTATCCTTGCAGATATCTATAAGCTCGGCAAGGGTCGAGGAGCTGATGGTGTTGCCGGCGAAGTAAATCTTCGGAGTGCCTTTTGCAACGTCGTTATACTTCTGCGACTTGACGAACTCTATAGCGGCTCTTGCGCCGAGGTATGATCCGCCTATGCCGATAACTATAAGTATCTCGGAATCGCTCTTTATTTTTTCTGCGGCCGACTTGATTCTTGCGAACTCATCCCTGTCGTAATTGACGGGAAGATCGACCCAGCCGAGGAACGCATTGCCTGCGCCCGTACCGTTATGAAGCTTTTCATGCGCGGCGGTTATCTCCGGCTGAATTGCCGAAAGTCCGGCGGCATCCGCCGCCTCGCCGACGAACGAGGTGTTAAGTCTGACTGACATTCTCTTTTTGCCCCCATATCTATTGAGAGACCGCACGGTCTCCGGCTCCTATGAGCTCTTTTATTTGTCAATATTTTAACTTATTTGAGTGTGTATTTCAAGCTTTACGGGCAATATTTCACGAAAAATTAAAACAGTTTTAACTTTGCCGTCTTAAATACGTTTTTTCATCCGTTCTGCGAGCTTCTGTAGGCCTCGACTTCCCAATTTGTGATGAAATCGGTCAGCTCCTCCGTCATCGGCGACGCGCCGCCGAACGAGCGGGAATAAACGGCTATGTCCGCCGCATCCTCAAAGAGCATTTCTGCGGTTTCGGCACGCTTTTCGCTCTCACCGAAGCAGAACGCTCCCCTGCCCCGAAGCAAAACGACACGCGGCATAAAGCCGAATTTTTTATTGTAGGCGCTCACCTTTTCCGCCGCTTCATTTACGCCGTCAAGCCAAAGCGGATAGGCGCGGCAATAAACTATATGGTCGGGCGTGAACGGGCGCATGAGCTCCTTTGCGGCAGCTTTGTCTTTTACAAAGCTCTCGGACACGCCGAACGGAACCTCGCGGCAGACGGTACCCTGCGGAAATGCCGAAAGCAGAGCGCTCTGAGCCTCGGTGTCCGAGGTCGGAGTCCTATCAAAATCCGGCTTCTCCGAAAGTCTGCGGTCGATGGAGTCAATAACAAAGCGGAGCTTTTCGCCGAGGGCGTCAACCGTATCGGCAGCTATGAATATTCCGTGATTTTCGAGCAGGAGCATATCGCAGTCCCTGCCCGTCCGCGCCTTGAAAGAAAGCATTCTGTCGCGGCAGAGCTTGGCAAGTATATAGCCGGGTCGGCACTGCTCAATCCAGATAAAATCGCGGTCTATCACTTTTTTTGCGGCGCTCTTCCCGCCCTTTGAGCAGGTGAGTCCGTTTATCTCGGCGGGGTGCAGATGCAAAACATAGGTCTGCGGAAACAGCGCATGGAGGGTAGTCTCGACGCTCGGACGCTTCGTCTCCCCCGGTACGCGGGCCGCCATGAGGTCATCGAGCACAAGAGCCTCGCGCTCGGAATCGGAATCGGGATAGCTCTTTTCGAATATTTCGCCGAGCTTTGAAAGATCCATTTTCACAAAGCCCTGCGCCGTTATTGTCGCAAGCGCCGTGCCCGAGCCCTTGACCCACATTCTGCCGTCCCGCTTTGCGGAGGTGTTGCCGCCGCCCGCCAAGACGAGAGACGGGTCGGAGCCATAAAAATTTGAAAAGCCGACAAGCTCATCTACAAGCATGAATATTACCCTTTCTTACAGAAATTCCGGGGCACGGCAGTCCGCACCCCGGCTATTATTGTTATGATTTTATTTCTTTCCACGCTGCGCTGTAATATGCATCGAGCTCCGCGCCGAGATCGTGATAGACCTCGCCCTTATCGATAACCTCGCGGGACGGGAAGATGTCCTCATCCTGCTGAACCTCGGGAGCAAGCGCATCAAAAAGCGCCTGATTCGGGGTCGAATAATAGATATATTCGAAGTTCTTCTTCGCGGCATCGACTCCGCAGAGGTAGTTGATGAACGCCTCGGCGTCCGCCTTATTGGAGCTGTAAACCGGGACTATCCACGAATCGATCCAGAAGTTCGTGCCCTCCTCGGGGATAGTGAACTTAAGATCGGGGTTGCCGCTGATGTTCTGCTCCTCGTCGCCCTCTATAGCGAGATACGCTTCGCCGTTATAGACGAGCGCCATAGCCGCCTCGCCGCTTATCATCGCGTCGCGCGCCTCGGTCTCGACGAGATACGCCTTGAGCATCGACTTTTGCTTGATAAGCAGCTGCTTCGCCTCGTCTATCTGCGCCTTGTCCGTAGTGTTGAGGGAATAGTCGAGAGCCTCAAGCGCGACAAGGAAGGAGTCGCGGATGCTGTTCGACATAATAATCTTTCCGCTATACTTCTCGTTGAAGAACATCTTCCAGCTCTTCGCGTCCTCCTCGGAGACCATCTTGGTGTTGTAGATAACGCCGACGGTGCCCCAGAAATGCGGGACGGAATACTTGTTTTCGGGATCGAATGACTTCGACTTTTCGAGATACACTTCGCCGATGTTCTTGATGTTCGGGATATTGTCAAAATTGAGCTCGGCGAGTCTGTTCTCCTTGATAAAGCGCTCGATTATATAGTCCGAGGTGCAGATAAGGTCATACGACTGGTCGCCGTTGACGGCCTTGTTGTAGAGCTCCTCGGGGGTGTCGCACTCGTCGACGTTGACCTTGATGCCGTGTTCTTTTTTGAAGTTTGATATAACATCGAGATCGATATACTGCCCGTAGACGAGCACGTTTATTTTACGGGTCTGAGTGCAGCCCGTGAGAGCGCCCACAGAACAGACGCAGAGAGCTATTGCCATAGCGGCGGCGATTATTCTGACAAGAACGGATTTTTTCATTTTTCGTCTCCCCTCAATAGTTTTTTCTCTTCACCGCGCTTCTCTCCTTTTTAATGCTGATACGGTTGACAACGAACAGCACGATAAGCACGATTAGGAAAATTATAGTTGAAAGAGCATAGAGCTCGGGCTGATTTCCGAGCTTACGCTCGGTGTAGATTATTATCGAGAGCGTCTTTATTCCGGCGCCCTTTGTGAAATAAGTAATGGTGAAATCGTCGAGCGACATGGTAAACGCCATGAGGAAGCCCGAGAGTATACCCGGGAAAATATCCGGGACTATGACCTTGAAGAACGCCTGAACCGGCGTTGCGCCGAGGTCAACCGCCGCCTCGTAGGTGTTCTTGTCGCGCTGACGGAGCTTCGGCAGAACGTTGAGGACGACATAGGGAATGTTGAAGCTGATATGCGCTATGAGCATGGTGGTAAAGTTGAGGCTGCCGAACATACGCACGAAGAGCAGCATCAGCGCAATGCCCGTTACGATATCGGCGTTCAAAAGCGGTATGCTGTTGACGCTCATTATTGCGGACTGACTGCGCTTTCTCATATAGAGAATACCCACGCACGCGAGAGTGCCGACCGCCGTTGCTATCAGCGCAGAGAGCAGGGCGAGCAAAAGAGTGTTGCGCAGAGCCTCCATGATAGGCCCGCTCGTGAACAGATCCTCATACCATCTGAAGGTAAAGCCGCCCCACTTCATATAGCGGGAATTGTTGAAGGACATGACCGTTAAAACGGCTATGGGCAGATAGAGCAGGACGAAGATTATCGCCACATAAAACTTTTCGAGGAAGTGCTTGAATTTTACCACAGCGACGCCTCCTCTCCCGAGCCCTTCATCTCGCCTATCATCATGCTGACGAAGATGAATATCATGAGCACTATCGAGATGCCGGAGCCGAGATGCCAGTTGTTGCCCTGGTTGAACTCCTGCTCGATGATATTGCCTATGAGCAGAACCTTGCCGCCGCCGAGGATATCGGCGATAACGAACTCCGAGATACTCGGCACGAACACCATTGTGATGCCGCTTATGACGCCGGGCACGGAGAGCGGGAAGATTATCTTTCTGAAAGTCCTGCCCGGAGTTGCGCCGAGGTCGCCCGCCGCCTCAAGAAGATTGCGGTCGATTTTTATAAGGGCGTTGTAAATCGGCAGAACCATGAACGGGAAATAGTCGTAGACCATGCCAATAACTATCGCCGCCGGAGTATACATGATACTGAAATTCGGCAGATTAAGCGCCGAGAGGACGCTGTTCAGAATGCCGTTATCGGAGAGCAGCATTCTTATCGCGATTATCCTGAGCAGAAAGTTTATCCACATAGGCAGGATAAAGATGAATATAACGAAGCTGCGGTTTTTTGCGGCGCTTTTGCTGAGTATCAGCGCGAGCGGATAGGCAAGCAGCAGGCACACCGCCGTTGTTATCACTGCGAGCAGCAGGGACAGACCGAGCGCCTGAATATGAATCTTTTCAAAGATCGCGGTTATGTTTGAAAAAGTGAACGCGCCGTCCGAAGAAGTGAAGCCGTAATAAAAAACGAACAGCAGCGGCACTATCGTAAAGACCAGCATCCACAGCAGATACGGCCCCGCCATAAGTTTTTTACGCATCGGCGTTGAACACCTCCTCGTCCTCGGACTCGGGTTTGTTCATAATCTGGATGTTCGAGGGTTCAACGCTGAGGCCCACCTCCGCTCCGATGGGAGTGGAGACGGTGCTGTGAACAAGCCACTCGTATCCGTTCACCAAAACGTGCATCTCATAGTGCACGCCCTTGAATATTATATCGGTGACAACGCCCTTGAGCTCGCCCTGCGAGGGCGGAGTCAGGACGACATCCTCGGGTCTTATGACGACGTCGACGGGCATATTCTCGCCGAAGCCCTCGTCGACGCAGACAAACTCGGCGCCGAGGATACGCACGAGGCGATCCCTTATCATAATGCCGTCTATTATATTGCTCTCGCCTATGAAGTCGGCGACGAAAGCGTTTGTGGGCTCGTTATAAATGTCAACGGGAGTTCCTATCTGCTGAATATAGCCCTGGTTGAGCACGACGACGGTATCCGACATCGTGAGAGCCTCCTCCTGGTCGTGGGTGACATATATAAAGGTTATGCCCAGCTGCTGCTGAATCTTTTTGAGCTCGACCTGCATCTCGCGCCTTAATTTGAGGTCGAGAGCGCCGAGGGGCTCGTCGAGCAGAAGCACGCGCGGCTTGACCGCAAGGGCGCGGGCTATCGCCACCCTCTGCTGCTGACCGCCCGAGAGCGAATTTATGTTGCGCTTTTCAAAGCCGCTGAGATTGACTATGGAGAGCATCTCGCTCACCGTCTTTTCAATCTCGCTCTCCGACACTTTTCTTATGCGCAGACCGAACGCCACATTTTCATAGACATTCAGGTGCGGGAAAAGTGCGTAACGCTGAAAAATGGTGTTAACCTGCCTCTTATGAGGCGGCACACCATTGATTTTTTTATCCTCAAATATGACATCCCCCTCATCGGGATCGAGGAAGCCGGCAATAACGCGCAGAATGGTTGTCTTTCCGCAGCCTGACGGACCGAGCAAGGTGATGAACTCCCTGTCCCTTATATAAAGGCTCAAGTCGTCAAGCACCTGATTATCACCCAGTTTGACGGAGATGTGTTTCAAATCGATAATGACATTTTTTTTCAATTATGCAGCCCCTCTCTCAAAAGAATTCGATGCAAACCGCACATCAAAATATAAACAAAGTCGTAACTATTAATATAGAGCCAATCCGCAAAAAAGTCAACAGATTTGACAAAAAAAGTTACGGCTCGCCGGTAAAATCGGCAAGCCGCGGGGAAAATTTTCAATTTTCGAACGAGGTTTTTTCTTTGAGTTTTTCTATTATCTCAACTATCTTGAAACGCGGCTCGTATCTGCCGGAGCTCTCGACTACCTTCAGCTCGCCGTCATCAAAAAACGCATCGAGATTGCCTCCCCTGTCCTGCGCGGCGGGCAGGCACAGCGGCGGGAACATCACGCACCACCAGTTGCGCCCCGCGCCCTCGCCGATGACCACCTTGACTGCGGTATAGCGCCCGGCGGGCATGGTCAGGCTGCCGTAGCACCGTGTGGCGAAATACTCGTTGACGACATTGACGCTCACGGGATAATCGTAGCCCGCGCGCTCTATCACCTCTCGAGCGGCGGCTTCGAGCTCGGCCTTATGCGGCTCGATTTTTCTCCGCGCCTCATCCGCCGTCACCGTGCCGTCAAAGAGCTGCGCGCCGCGCTCGAGCACGGCATCACGGACCATGAGCTTTAGCTGCTGGTCGGCGCTGCAGTCGGAGTTTGCGATAACGTGCATTCTCAGCACATCGGAGCGCACTCGCGAGCAGTTATAAGCAAACGCTCCGACGCTGCACGCACCCGCCGCAAAGACTGCCGCGAAAACCACTGCCTGTATTTTCATAAGCTTTGTCAGTTTCTTTGACTTCATAAAAAACCGTCCTTTCCTTCGGATACAACCGAATTATGGACGGTTTTATTTGAGTTTATACGGAAAATTTCGGGGGAGGGATGCGGACGTTTAATTACTTACGCTTTTTTAAAACTATCAAGGTCACCACTGCGGCAGCGCCTATAACCGCCACGACCGCGCTCACGGCGATAACGATAAGCTTCATATCAGAGCTGTTTTTGCTCGAATCCTTCGCGCTGAATTTTTTCAGGTTCATGCCCGTGCTCAGTGCATAGGCTTCGGCGGGCGAGCCCTCTTCGGCCACTATCGTCCTCGTCTCGCCGTCCTCCTCGCCGAAAGCGTTCTTGCCGAACTCGCTGACACTCGACGGAACGGTTATCTCCTGCGCCGAGGTTTTTGCAAAGGCGTTATCCGTGATTCCCACAACGGGCATACCGTCTATTTCCGAGGGAATCTCGACCTTTTCATCCGAGCCGACATAGCCGCAGATATAGATATTGACATTTATCACGATATATTTGAAATCGCCGTAGAATTTTATTTCGGCGGAGCTCGCTTCTTTTTCGACCTCTGCGTTTATCTGTGCAAAGGTCTCGCTCTCGGTCGCACTCGAAGGCGCGGCGGTGACAACATTGTTGCCGCCTGCGGGCTTGGCAGTCGTATTTTTGTTCGAGTTGCTGGAGGACGAGCCGGAACCGCCGGAGCTTCCGCCGGACGAGCTTTTGACTTTATCAATGCGGACGGTATAATCAGCCGAACAGAGCTGACTATCCAACCACAAATAATATGTTCCCGCCGAAAGAGAAAAGGTCTTACTTGTCTGTCCATAGTCATTAAAGCAGGACATTGTATCCACTCTTTTTTCTTTCGTTCCGTCATAAGTTTCTATTTCTGCGTAAATGCCATATGAGCTACCCTCTGAATATTCGTGTGTCATCGACAATTTATACATTCCATCAGACGGTATTACAAACTTAAAATAATCCTGCTTATTATTATAATCTATAGTTCCGTGCATTACTTCTCCAAGCTTTAAATCGTTAGCTGTAACAACATTGTCGTTTCTTTCGCGCTCCCAATCATCCGCCGGTGTAAAATTTACAGTTAGATCAAACTCTAAATCATTATAATTAGATTCCGACTCAATACCCAGATAATATGTTCCTTTATCAAAGCCAATTTTGTTTCCTTTTGCAATTATAGACTCTTTGTCACTCACCAAAAATTGAATATGACTCTTTTGCGGATCATCATAAAGCTTGCAGTAGAGATAAGCGCTGTCGTACTCATGTTCGATAGTTATTTGTATATATCCGGGCTCGTTTATTGTAAATTTGTAGTACACAGACCTGCCGCTCCCCATACAGGCGGTTGTTGTGTTAAGGCTTATCTTTTTTGCGGTATCGAAGGAAAAATTATCCTGCGCAAACGCAACATTCGGCACGGCGGCGCAGAGCAACACGATTGCAAGAAGCACAGCCGCAAATTTTCTCATTTTCATTATTTACCCTCCGTTTTTTGCGTATTTCACGCAATTTCTCAGGCAAATAATATCCGATTGAATTTCCCGTGTCAACAGGGTGCGGCACGAACCGCACTTTAAGCGGTACGAACGGCAAAAAAAATATAAAAAACGCGCCGCCTCAATAAAGCAGCGCGCTTTGAAATTTAATCCTTGAAGCCCGTTATCTCCTCGCGGGTCTTGAAGATTCCGCCGTTATTTTCGAGAATATCCAAATGCTCCGTGGCGTAGCCCGTACCGAGCGCGACGCACTCGAGCGGGTCGTCGGGGACTATGACGTGAACGCCCGTCCGCTTTTCTATGAGCTTATCCATGCCGTCGAGCAAAGCGCCGCCGCCGGTTAAAAGTATGCCCGTCTCGGCGATATCGCCCGCAAGCTCGGGCGGCGTTACCTCGAGCACGCTGCGCACGCCCTCGGCTATCGACTCAAGGTGCTCGCGCATGGCGAGGTAGATTTCCGTTGTGTTCACCTCGTCCGTTATCGGCATTCCGGTTATATAGTGCTTGCCCTTTATGCCGATAGCAAGCTCCGTGTCGCGCAGGTATGCGCAGCCGATGCGCTTTTTAATATCCTCTGCGGTCTTTTCTCCGATAACTATATTGCGTTCGCGGCGCAGGTAGCGGATTATATCCTCGTCGAGGATGTTGCCGGCTATTTTGACCGATTTTGAGATAGAGATGCTGCCCATGGTAACGACTGCGATATCCGCGGTTCCGCCGCCGATATCAATGACCATTGTGCCCATCGGACGGCTGATATCGAGTCCCGCACCGAGTGCGGCGGCGAGCGGCTCTTCTATGAGGCACGCCCTGCCCGCTCCCGCGGCGGTGACGAGGTCGAGTATGGTTCTCTTTTCAAGATTGGTGACGGTAGAGGGCATACACACGACTATGTTGGGCTTAAACACCATGTTTTTGCAGACCTTATAGAGCAGGACGCGGACAATGGCCTTTGTTGCTGTGAAATCCGAGATAACTCCGCTTCGCATGGGCTTTACTACCGTTATGGAGTCGGGGTTGCGGCCTATCATATCCGACGCTTTCTGGCCGACTGCCAAGAGTCTGCCCGTATCCGTATCGAATGCGACGGCGCTCGGCTCGGAGACGACTATTCCCTTGCCCTCAACGAAAATACGTATGGTAGTTGTGCCGAGGTCTATTCCGATGTTTGTTCCGAGCATTTTCCGTCCTCCTTTTTGGTTATTGCCGCGCTGACGCAGCAGACTTTATCCGCGCCGCGCAGAAGCAGGAGCTTTGCGCACTCGTTGAGCGTCGCTCCCGTTGTGGCTATATCGTCGCAGAGCAAAACCGCGGCATTGTCTATGATTTTATTCTCCGCGCAGTCAAACGCTCCTATGACTCCGCCGAAGCGTTCGACGCCGCCGAGCGTTTTCTGCTCCTTACCCTGAAACGGGCGGGAGAGCAGTTTTTCTTCAAACGGCACGCCGAGCTCTTTTGCTATTCTCTTTGCGAGCAGCGCGCTCTGATTGTATCCGCGCTTTTTATATGACGCTTCGGACAGGGGCACGCAGCAGACAAAATCGAATTTCACGCCCTCGAAGTTTTCTTTCACGCTCTGCGCCATAAACCGCGCGAGCCCGTCGGCGTTTTGGGTGCGCCCGTTGAACTTCAGAGCATGAATCGAGCGCTTTGTCGCGCCGGAATAATAAAACGGCGCTGTCTGAGCCTCGAAAAAGCGGCGGTGAAACGAACAGGAGCAATATTTCTTCTCCCTGCCGCAATGCGGGCACAGATCTCCCTTTACATATTCGAGGTCGCTCTCACAGCTGCCGCACACGGGCATATCCGGCGCAACCACTTTTCCGCAAAGAGCGCATCGGCGCGGAAACAGGGCGTATGAGATATATTCGAGCACCGATACTTTCATTCTTCATTCACCAGGAGAAAATGCTTGAGCGCGGAATAGCGTCTGGCCTTTTTGTCGTTCGCCGCCATGGCATAGACCTGACTCCGACTGCCGACCAAGACAAGTATTTTTTTTGCGCGGGTGACTCCGGTATAGAGCAGGTTTCTGTAAGCAAGGCGCGGCGGTACGCCGATTATCGGCATTATGACCGCGGGAAACTCGTTGCCCTGGCTCTTATGGACGGTCACGGCATAGGCGAGCTCAAGCTCCTGCAGAGCCTCAAAAGGAACAACGGCCTTGCGCTCGTCGAACATTATCTCAACCGTGCGCGAACGCGAATCGACCTTGCGAAGAATGCCGATATCGCCGTTGAATATCCCCGTTCCGTCGCCGTCCGGGCCTGTCCACTCGATATCGTAGTTGTTGCGCGTCTGCATGACCTTGTCTCCCGTGCGAAACACGGTTGCGCCGACGTTTGTCTCGGGCTTCGAGGCATCCGGCGGATTGAGCACCGCCTGCATGACGCGGTTGATGTTGTTTGTGCCGCACTCGCCCATTCTTGACGGGCAGATGACCTGGATATCGTCAAGCGGCGAAAATCCGTAGGCGCGGGGCAGACGCACGGAGCACAGATCCGAGACGGTCTTTGCCGCGACAAACGGCGAGTCTGTCGGCATGAAGAAGAAGTCCTTGCTGCGCACATCGAGCTTCGGCGGCTCGCCCTTGACTATTCTGTGGGCGTTTTCGATTATCAGGCTCTCCATGGACTGGCGGAAAACCTCTGTCAGCTCAACGACCGGAACTATACCCGAGGCTATCATATCGTGCAGGACATTGCCCGCGCCGACGGGCGGCAGCTGATCCGAATCGCCGACCATTATGAGGCGGCAGCCTATCGGGAGAGCGTCGAGAAAGCTCGAAAACAGTGTTATATCTACCATCGACAGCTCGTCGAGTATGACCGCCTGAGCGTCGAGAGGATTGCGTGCGTTGCGCGAAAACTGCGGGCGGTCGTGCTTGTCCCACTCGACCTCGAGCAGACGGTGGATGGTTTTGGCGGGTCTGCCGGTAACCTCGCTCATACGCTTTGCGGCGCGTCCCGTCGGTGCGGCGAGCGCGACTTTAAGCCCGTCATCCTCGAAAATTTGAAGGATTCCGTCGAGGGTCGTTGTCTTTCCCGTTCCGGGGCCGCCGGTCAGTATGAGCAGCCCGCGCTCGACAGCCGCGGCAATAGCCTTGCGCTGGAGCTCTCCGTATTTTATGCCGCTCTTTTTCTCTATTCTGCCGATCTCCCTGTCCGCCGTCTTACGGCCTGCGGGCGGGAATCTGAGTATCTGCTTCATGTGCTCCGCAGAGGACTTTTCCGCTTTATAGATATTCGGCAGGAAAATAAATTCTCTGTCGTCTATAAACTCGTTGACGAGCCTGCCGGAGCCCATCAGCTCATCTATTGTTATATCCACGGTGTCGTCGTCAGTCGAGAGCAGCTCGGCGCACGGGGTGAAAAGCTTATCGCGCGGGATACAGGTATGTCCGTTTGAAAGGTTATGGCTCATAACATGGAGCACACCCGCCTGAAGGCGATAGCCGTTATCGGGCGGCTCGGGCAGCTCCTCCGCTATAACCTCGGCTCGCTCGAAGCTGAAGCCCACCCCCTCGCCGCAGAGGGCATAGGGGTTGCGCCTGATTATATCCGCGGCACGCACGCCGAACGCATTGAAAGCTTTGACACATTCGACGGTGGTCATGCCGTATTTTTCGAGCGACATCATAATTTCGCGAACCGCAAACTGGCGCTTGAAATCCTCGCTTATACTTTTCGCCTTTTCGGGCGATATTCCGCGTATCTGCGCGAGTCGCTCGGGGTCGTTTTCGATTATATCAAGGGTATTCTCGCCGAACCTGTCAACTATTTTGACCGCGAGCTTCGGGCCTATACCCTTGACGCCGCCCGCCGAGAGATAGCGGAGGATATCACCCGCCGAGGCGGGCATTTTATGCTCACACAGTTCCACTCTGAACTGGCGGCCGAAGGAGGCATGAAAATCCCAATGGCCGGAGAGTTCCAGCAACTCACCGGCTTTGAGCTCGGGCATGACGCCGACAGCGGTTATCAGCTCATCGCCGCTTTCAAGCTCGAGGACCGTGAACCCGTTTTCGGGATTCGAAAAGGTCACATCGTTTATCACGCCGCTTATGCGTATCCTCTCATGTTCCTCCATTTATATATCCTTTCGGGAAGCAAACTCTTCAAATTCGCCGCGGGAGCAGAGATAGAGCCCCTCGCAGCTTCTGCACATTCTCTCGCACTCTTTCAGCTGAGCTTCGTCCATACCGAGGTTGAGTATCACAACCGCCTCCTTGTCGCCGAGCATTCCGCTGCGGAGCCGCTGAGCGTAGCCCTTCCCGGCAACATCGGTCATTCCGCTCTTTGCGGGGATGACGACGATATATCTCCCGTTCGAGCGCGGGTGCAGAATTTTCAGTAATATGTAATAGGCTATGCCGACCGTGCCTATGAGCACGAACGACGCAAACACACCGAGCAGCACTCCGTCCGACATTTATATCACCTCAGCACATCATATGCCGGGGATACATTGCGGGTTACAGGCAGCGAGCAGGCCTGTAAGCCGAGTTTTGTCTTTTAAGGCAACTATCTGTCTAGGCGCACCGTTGCCGATACGCTCAAGCCACCCGTCGGAGAGAATTACGCCGAGCAAGCGCGGAGCTTTCGCTCCTCTCCGGTCGGTGTTGCTTCGGATAGGGTTTGCAGGGCAATGCGGTTCCCCGCACGCCGGTGAGCTCTTACCTCGCCTTTCCACCCTTACCCGCAAAAGCGGGCGGTATATCTCTGTTGCACTTTCCCTAAGGTCACCCTCGGCGGCCGTTAGCCGTTATCCTGCTCTGTGAAGCTCGGACTTTCCTCATTGATCTTATAAAAGATCCCCGCAGCTGCCCGGCCTGCTCGCTATCTATTTATTGTAATTCAAAATCCGCCTTATGTCAAACAAATGATGAAAACAAAGTGTAAATTTGTCCCCGGCGGATAAATTTCGTGCGCCGGGTGAGGATAAAGCAAGAAACAGCCGCAGTGAGTTTCACTGTTGCGACTGTTCTTTGCGGGGGGGAGATAAATCGGGATTTGTGGAGGAAGCCGCCGTCAGGCAAATAATCTTAATATTGTAAATTAACATAATCGTGTAGGTGCGGATATCATCCGCCTGCGATTTATGCAGTGACTTACGGTTTCCCTAAATCCATAGAACACAAATAAATAACGCATGAGAACACTCGCCAAAAGGTAAAGCAAGCGACTTTATAAACACTGTTGAGCAAGTTTCCAATAGCCGCGCCGCAGTGTTAGATAACCCAACTGATATCGCGAGGGAACGGCTTGCGCAGCAAGCCGCACTTCGTCCGCACTCGTTCAAGCTCCAGCGCGTTTGCGGACGAATGTGCCGAGCTGCCTACTGAGGAGAGCAAGCCATGTACTGCGGCGCGGCGTTCGCGGGGTCTCGGGGCGAAGCCCTGAGTTTGCTTTTCTTTTGCAGGCGTTTTCTTTTTCAAACAAAAAGAAAATGCCGAAACGCTGTACAAGATAAAAATATTTTGTTAAGATAGGTAGCGAAGGTAGTGGGCAAAAATTTTATCGTCATCATGTTGTGCCGCCTGCGGCGGCAGCGGTGCGTCGAGTCGCCGCACCCTACAAAGACATTGAGAAACAAAACAGTCTATGCAAAGGGGCAAATCCCGATTTATCGAGCTGACACCGATGATGAAGGCAAAATCCGTATAAGATAAAAATGCGAACGGCTTTTCGTTTTGCCGACGCTTTGGAAACGGCAGGGGCTATAAAAGCTCCTGCCGTTTCTTATACATATTCCGCTGTCATCCAGACCGTGCCGGTAAAGCGATTGAAATCTACCATAATGTAGTTACCGCCGCTTTCGAAATCGAATTCGCGTTCGAAGTTTCCGTCGCTGTCGGGCAAAAATTTCGTCGCCCTTCCGTTCATTCTCAGTCGAATGACCGCGCTGCCCGTCTCGGTTTTTATATGCGCTTTGACTTTTATCCGTCTGTCGCGCGCAGACGCGCCGCCGAACACCGTGTCGCGCCCCGTCTCGTTTTCGCACTGCGCGGTATAGCTGCCGATAAACCAATTTCCGTTTCTGTTTTTCCGCCTGCCGATAAGCTCGGCGCTGCTTGTAACATCGGACATTTTGAACGCGCCGCGCAGGTCGTCAAAGCATCTGTCAACTCGCTTGAACCGCAAATTTTCGCAGCTCATACACGCGGTCAGAGAAACAGTCAGTGCAAGCATCAGCAGAACCGACACCGCTCTTTTCATTATTCCCGCTCCTTTGCGCCGCTGACTATCTTATAGTAGGCATTGGAGGTGATGCGGTAAACGAGAGTATAGAACAGCGCAAACGCGACAAAGCAGATGGCAGTGGTTACGAAAAAGAGTGCGGAGAAATTGAAGTTGAAAGAAAAGAGTATTCTGCGGATTATTACGGAAGCGAATATCATATGCAGACCCGCTCCCGCGAGAGGCAGGAAGAATACCGTGAGCAGCTGAGAATTGATACTCTTTCTTATCTCTTTTTTCGTCATGCCGACCTTCTGCATTATCTCAAAGCGCGACTGATCCTCATAGCCCTCCGAGACCTGCTTATAGTAGATTATCAGCACAGCCGCAAAGATGAACACCACAGAGAGCATAATGCCGAGATAGAACAGCGCGCCGAAGGACGAATAGTAATCGTCCCTGTCGACATTGCGGCTCTCTACCGAGAGGGTCAGCAAGTTTTTGTAAGCGCTGTTTTTATTTCCGAACAGTTGCCTTGTCATATCTATATAGTCGTAGCACAGCGCTCTTTCGCCCTCTATGTCCAAATCGGTATCGAAGAATCTGAAATACTTGTAATTGACGGTGCTCAGTCCATCTTTGACCGCGTCTTTGGCAAAGCCCTTGACGGCCTCTTTTAAATCGGGCACGAAGATAAACATCGAGGGGGCGATGTTCACAGAGGTATCGCCGTCAATCAAATAATTGTCCACTGTCTTTTTGACCTTGTAGGTCTTGCCGTCGCCGAGGGTCACGGTGTCATATTTATACTTCATTTTGTAGCCGTAGACTATGACCTCGTCGGGCGCGAGCGTCTCGTTTGCGCCCATGACGGCGTTGTAGTCCTCTATCGGCACGATATCGAAGCAGGTATGCGCCCCGGATTTTATGCCTACTTCTACCGCCGTGCCGTCCGGCGTAAGCTTTCCGCCATCGAGTATTGTGCCGACAGTCACAACCGACCTGTAAGCTACGATATTCGAAGCGTTCGCATTATGAGAGGCTGCAAGGGAATCGATGTCCGCCGCTACTTTTTTCAGATTATCGTCATCAATCTCGTCGAGAGAGGTAAATCCCGTAGACAGCGTGATATCTCGCGGATAGCGGATGCTGATGCTGTTCTCCGTGCCGAAGAACAGACAGGCGGTCGAGGATATCATGACGAGCACCATCGTTGCGAGCACGCAGACGGACGCGAGTCCCGCGCCGTTTCGCTTCATTCTGTAGGTCATCGAAGATACGGAAACAAAGTGGTTCGGCTGATAATAATAGTTCTTGCGCTTTTGCAGGAAGCGGCAGAGGAGCACAGAGCCGAAAATCATAAGCAGATAGGTGCCGACGATAACCATTATGACCGCAATAAAGAACACTCTGACCGCAGTTTGCGGCTCATCCACCACGACGGCTATCGTATATGCGCCGAGGAGCAGGAGCACGCCGATGACGCCGAGCAGAGGATTCGCTTTCGGCGGCTTTTCACCGAGGCTCTCGCTTCTTAAAAGCGTCACCGCATCAGCGCTCATTATCTGGCGCACGGAGTTTAAAAAGAGAAGAAGGAATATGACGGAGAACACGCCTGCCGTCAGCAAAATCGCGGTCGGAGAGACGTAGAAGGAATAGCTTACCTCCGTCCGATTCATCACCTTTATCAGCCCGAGCTCGGCGAGCTTCGAGAGCGCGACACCGAGCACAAGCCCGCAGAAGAGCGAAATGGCCGAGGTTATCAGGCTCTCCCAAAAGAGCAGGATGCTGATATTCTTCTTGTCCATGCCGAGGATGTTATAGAGTCCGAACTCTTTCTTCCTGCGTCGGATAAGAAACGAATTCGTATAGAAAAGAAAGATGCAGGCGAATATGGCGATGACCCAGCCGCCGAGCATGAGCACGACATTCACCGTTTTATCGCCGAACGTGCCCTCGAGCGACTTGCCGTAGCGCAGGAAAATGACGATATAAAACATCATTATCATGCCTATCTGCGTCAAAATATAGGGCAGATAGAGGCGCTTATTCTTTCTTATCCCGTCAAACGCAAGGCGCGGATAAAAGCCTTTTTTCATCTGTGCTCACCGCCCGTCGCAAGCAGAGTCAGAGTCTCGGATATCTTCTGATAGAGTCGGCTGTCGGTGTCTGCGCCGCGATAGATCTGATGGAACACCTCGCCGTCCTTTATAAACAGCACGCGCTTCGCGGAGGAAGCCGCCTTGACGGAGTGCGTGACCATGAGGATAGTCTGACCGAGGGAGTTCACCTCGCCGAACAAGCGCAGCAATTCGTCGGTGGACTTCGAATCGAGCGCGCCCGTGGGCTCGTCCGCCAGAATCATGCGCGGCTCGGTTATCAGCGCACGGGCGACCGCCGCCCTCTGCTTCTCGCCGCCGGATATCTCGTAGGGGTACTTTTTGAGCAGCTCCGTTATGCCGAGGCGTTTTGCTATCGGCGCAAGGCGGGAGTGCATCTCATCGTAGCTCCTGCCCGCGAGGACGAGCGGAAGATAGATGTTATCCTCGACCGTGAATGTGTCGAGAAGATTGAACTCCTGAAACACGAAGCCTAAATTGTCCCTGCGGAAAGCGCAGACGGCGTCCTCTTTTATTTTTGAAAGATCCTTGCCGTCGATTATAACGCTGCCGGAGGTGGGTCTGTCAAGAGCCGCAAGAATATTGAGCAGAGTGGTCTTGCCGGAGCCCGATTCGCCCATTATGGCGACATATTCGCCCTCCGACACGCTGAAGTTCACGTTTTTAAGAGCCTCGACCTTGTTGCCGCCGAAGCGCGTTGAGTAGACTTTTTTGAGTCCGTTGACTTCCAAAATACTCACTGTTTTCGACCTCCTGTCATTTTGTGGCTCTATTATAGCCGAAAAGGGAAATGCGCCTCCATAGAAAAGGCTTACATTTCCCCCTTCAAATCTTACGGTTTTGTAAGAAGTTATTCTTTCTTCATCCTGTACTGACCGAGATCGAGACGAACCGCCGTCCCCTCGCCTACCGTTGAAGAAATCGAGATATCTATGCCGAGGTTTTCGCAAATTCGGCGGCACAGATACAGTCCGAGCCCGCTCGCGCGGCGGTCGTCCCTGCCGTTGCAGCCCGTATAGCCCTTGTCGAACACTCGCGGCAGATCCTCCGGCGCTATGCCTATCCCCGTATCCTCAATGCAGAGAATTTTGCCCTCGGAATAAATCTTTATGCGCCCCTCGCGGGTATATTTGAGCGCGTTCGAGAGCAGCTGTTCGATAACGAACGCGAGCCATTTTTCGTCCGTAACGGCGCGGATATCGACGCTGTCATATTCGAGGCGTATCCTGCGGTCAATGAACTCGGGGGCGAACTTCTTCACCGAGCCTTTTATTATGCCGTCTATATCCTGCTCCCCGAAAACATAGTCGCTGTAGTTCGAGCCGAGGCGTATAAAGACGAGCACCATTTCGACATATTGCTCTATCCGAGACAGCTCGGAGGCGAGCCTGCGCGCTTCGGGCACATCCTCTTTTTGAAGCGTCAGGCGCATCGCCGCTATCGGCGTTTTTATCTGGTGCGCCCAGACCGTGTAGTAATCGACTGTGTCGCGTATGCGGCTGTCCGCCTGTGCCGTTATCTCCTCGATTTTCTCCTTGAGCGCCGATATGAGCTGCTGATAGTCGTAGTCGGTTATCCCCTCCGGCTCGGGCAGAACCGAGATAATCTCCGTGTTTCTGCGGCGCAGCTCTTCAAAAAACTTATGGCGGCGATAGGCCTTCGTCATATCATAGGCGACGAACACCGCGCCGAAAAGCAGGCACAGTGCACACGGATACATCACGGCGCGCACGGGCAGACGGTAGAACCAAAACGAAACCGCGAATATGCAGACGAAAAGCAGAAGCATCAAAAGCCGCTTCCACCGCTCCTTGACATAACCCTTGAAAAAGCCCATAACTCCTCCGAAAATCAAGCTATTATATATCCGACGCCAAACTTTGTGGCGATAAACTCCTTTAGTCCCGCCGCGTCAAGCTTCTTTCGCAGGCGGTTGACATTGACCGTAAGCGTGTTTTCGTCAACGAACGCATCCGTCTCCCAAAGGCGCTCCATCAGCTTTTCGCGGCTGACTACCTTGCCCTTGTTTTCCATGAGACAGAGCAGGATCCTGTATTCATTCTTCGTCAGCGTTATCTTTTCGCCGCCGAAAACGAGCGAATTTTCGCCTGTATCAAGCAGGGCGCCCCTGTGCTCGAGCACCGGCACGCTCGCGCCGAAATCATATGTGCGGCGCAAAAGAGCCTGAATTTTCGCCATAAGGACACTGCCGTCAAACGGCTTCGAGATAAAATCATCGGCCCCGAGGTTCATCGCCATGACAATATTCATATTGTCCGCCGCCGAGGATATAAAAATTATCGGCACCTTCGAGACGCGGCGAATCTCGCTGCACCAGTGATAGCCGTCAAAAAACGGCAGCATGATATCGAGCAGAACTATATGCGGCGAAAACTCGGCGAACTCGTGCATGACATTTCCGAAATCACTCACGATATGCGTTTGGAGATTCCAAGCCTGCGCCTGCGTCGCAACTGCGTTGGCTATACCCGGGTCGTCCTCAACGATAAAGAGCCTGTACATACCGCACCTCCCAAAAGCTTTCATTGGAGTCAACGGGCAACGCCGCCCGAAAACTTCGACTTTATCTATAATAATTATACGGCATATGAGACCTCGTTTCAAGAAAAACAGTCCCGCAAACAAAAAAATAGGCGCAGGCGCCGCAAATCCGATTGACCGCAGTGTCTGCACCCGTTGAGAAAGTGGAGATTAAAAAGATATTTTGAAGGAGTTTTTGGGGATTATCCTCGGTTTTGGCTCAAGCAGAGTTATTCTACTTCGACTGCCGAAAAGTCATAATACAAATCCATCGGGCACTCTTCATCGAGCAAGAGGATGCTGTTATCCTCCAGCAGAAGGGTATCGCCCGCATACTGCATGATAAAGTCCATGCCGTAGCTGACCGCCTGCTCCTCGTTCTCGGCATAAACCAATCCGCTGACGGGGTTAACTGTGTTCTCATAGCAACCCACTTCGCTGCCGTCCTCGCCGATTTTTTTGCATCTGCATTCGATTATATAACGCGAGCCGATATCGGGAAGCCGGTCATATTCTTTCAACATTAGTATCCGTCCCTTGAGTTTATAAGGCGCGGCTATGCCGTCCGTTCAAACCTCCCCTCTTGCGCAACCGAAAAGCGGACGGAGCTTCCGCCCGCTTTCCGTCGCATAGGAGCATCGAAGGGAGATGAATTAAGCCTATTGTTTTAGTACGGTTTATTCTAACGCATAACGGCAAAAAAATGTCGTTTTTTTAAAAAACGATGAAAAAACAGACAAAAACGATGTTTTTGGGGCACTTATTGTTTTACATTGGAATATTTTGCGTTTTTCGCCCTTGATTTGTGTGCATCGACATAAAGAACAAAGTGTTCTTTTGTTTTCAGATGGCTGCCGCTTGCCGTTTTTTAATGCAAATCAAGAAACTGCCCGCGCCACTTGCGTGACACGGGCAGCGTTCAGTTATGCTTTGACTTTGGGATTACAGCTTAACCCTCAACATAAGCATACTGGAAGTACCAGTAGCCATAGGGGCTGTGCCAAATGCCCTTAAGGGTCTTACTCTGGAGCCAGAAGTCGTTGTAATATGCAACGGGGATGCAAGCATAATCCTCGGACATAATCTTCTCAGCCTCATGAAGAGCCTCAAAGTGAGCCTTGGAATCGGCGACCTTGGACTTATCCATAGCGGCGTCGAAAGCCTTGCTGTTGTACTTGCCGTCGTTGTTGCCGTTGGACGAATAGAACAGCTCGATTATGTTGGAAGCGTCATTGTAGTCCATGACCCAACCGTTACGGGCCATCTCGTAGTTACCGGCGCGGCGCTGAGGAGTGAAGGACGACCAGTCAACGGTGTCAATCTTCATCTCGATGCCGAGCTCCTTCTTGTATACCTGCTGGAGATACTCTGCAAGAGCCTTGTGGTAACCGGCATCATTGGTCGAATAAGTGATGGTCGGGAAGCCCTTACCGTCGGGATAGCCTGCCTCTGCGAGAGCCTTCTTAGCCTCTGCAACGTTGGCCTGATAATCCTTGCTGATATAGGTGCTGCCGCCGTTTGCCGCGATAGAGTTGTCGATGAACATACCCTCGTTGTCAACTATGCCGGGGCCGACAAAGTTGTAAGCCGGGGTGTAGGTGCCCTGCATGATGGTGTTCGCAACATACTCACGGTCAATAACAAGGCTGAGAGCCTTACGGACATTGACGTTGTTGAAGGGAGCCTTCTGATTGTTCATGCTGAGATAGTAGGTGCCGAGATTGGTGTCGACATAGAAGTCGCCGCCGTCGGCTGCCTTCTTGAGGCTCGGGATTTCCTCGGTGGGAACATCCTTTATCATGAGAGCCTGGCCGCTGGTGTAAGCGGTATAGGAAGCGCTGGAATCCTCGAGAAGGAGGAAGGTAAGCTGCTCGGTAACGATCTTGCTGTTGTCCCAGCCGCCCTTATAGTTGGGGTTCTTCTGGCAGACGATGCGCTCGCCGGGAGTCCACTCGGAGATCATGTAGGGGCCGTTGCAGACATAGGTCTCGGGCTTGGTTGCCCATTTGTCGCCGTTCTTTTCGACGGTAGCCTTCTGAACGGGGCTCATGGTGCCGAAAGCAACGATCTTGTCGAAGTAAGAGCAGGGATATGCAAGCTTGATGGTGAGAGTCTTGCCGTCCTCGCTGGCCTTAACATTGAGCTTATCGCGATCGGGCTTTGTGGTCGGTTTGCCTTTCTCATCGGGGTTACCCGCAGCATCCAGATAGCCTTCGATCATGCCGACAACAGTCGAGCCGTAGGGGGCGCCGACATCGGGATCGGTAATTCTCTTCATGGTGTACTCGAAGTCCTTGGCGTTGAGCTCGGTGCCGTCGGACCACTTCAGGCCGTCACGCATGGTGAAGGTCCAGGTGAGACCGTCGGGGCTGACAGTGTAGGACTCAGCCTGTCCGGGCTGAACCTTGTTGTCTTTGTCGATTATAAGCAATGTCTCAAACAGAGTGATGAGCATATTGCCGCCATCGACTGCACTGTTAAGTGCCGGATCGAGAGTTTCCGGGTTGGGACCGATCTGAACAGTGATGTTGTCGGTCTTCTTCTTCTCTTCCTTCTTGCAGGAGCCGAGAACTGCTATAGCAGAAACTGCAAGCACCAGAACAAGGAGCAGGGATACGATTCTCTTGATCTTCATTGATACATCTCCTCTACAAAATTTTACGGCTTTGCCGCTTTATTATCCATTGCGCTCCAAAACGCAATAAACACCGTTGATTCTGACTTCATATGTCAGTCTGCGACCTTATCGAGATGATGGCACGCGGCGAAATGGCCGGGGCTTACCTCCCTGAGCTGCGGGCACTCGTTGGCGCACTGCTCGTCCGCATAGGGGCAGCGGGTGCGGAAACGGCAGCCGCTCGGAGGATTCAGCGGGCTCGGGACATCGCCCTGAAGCGGGATACGCTTCGCGGCTCGCGCCGTCTTGGGGTCTGCCTCGGGGATTGCCGAGATAAGGCTTCTTGTATAGGGGTGGACGCTGTGCGCGATAAGCTCGAAGCTGTCCGCAAGCTCCACGAGTTTGCCGAGATACATAACGCCGATGCGGTTCGAGATATGGCGAACGACGCTGAGATCGTGGGCAATAAACAGATAAGTAAGTCCGAGATCCGCCTGCAAGTCCTCAAACATATTGACGACCTGCGCCTGAATGGAGACGTCGAGCGCGGAGACCGGCTCATCGCAGACGATGAACTCGGGATCGACCGCAAGAGCTCTCGCTATACCGACTCTCTGGCGCTGACCGCCGGAGAACTCGTGCGGGTAGCGGTTTGCGTGCTCGCTGTTGAGTCCGACGCGCTCAAGAAGGGAGATTATCTTCTCTCTTCTCTCCGCCTTGTTGGCGGCGAGATGGTGAATATCGATGGGCTCGCCTACGATATCGCCTATCGTCATGCGCGGGTCAAGGCTCGCATAGGGGTCCTGGAAAACCATCTGCATCTTGCGTCTGAAGGGCAGCATATTGACCGCCACTTTGTTTTCCTTATCAAAAATAACATTTCCATCGTAGATTATCTTGCCGTCCGTGGGCTCATAGAGTCTGAGCAGCGTGCGGCCGACGGTAGTTTTGCCGCAGCCGGACTCGCCGACGAGGCCGAGAGTCTCTCCCCTGTTGATAAAGAACGAGACATCGTCGACTGCCTGGATGAATTTTTTATGCTTTCCTCTGCCGCCTGCCGGGAAATACTGCTGCAGGTGCTGCACTTCAACGAGTTTTTCATTCTCACTCACAGCTTATTTCCCCCTTTTCAAATTCTTCTTTTTGAAGCAGCCAGCATTGGCTGTAATGCGTATCGCTCAGCTCAGTCTTGGGCGGCATCTCGCGCAGACAAATCTTCATGCAGTTCGCACAGCGCGGCGCGAACGGGCAGCCTGCGGGAGGATTCAGCAAATCGACCGGCTGACCCTCGATGGGAATAAGGCGCTCGGTTTCCTGAACGTTGAGCTTGGGAATGGATTTTATAAGACCCTTGGTGTATTCATGCTTGGGCTCGTAGAAAATCTCGTCCGCGGTGCCGTATTCAACGATGTGACCGGCATACATGACGGCTATTCTCTCGCACATACTTGCAACAACGCCTAAGTCATGGGTTATCATAATGATACTCATGCCGAGCTTCTTTCTGAGCTCCTGCATAAGCTCGAGTATCTGAGCCTGAATGGTGACGTCGAGAGCCGTTGTGGGCTCGTCGGCTATGAGCAGCTTCGGCTCGCACGCGAGGGCTATGGCTATCATAACTCTCTGTCGCATACCGCCCGAAAGCTCATGGGGATACTGCTTGAGGCGCTTTGCCGGCTCGTTTATGCCGACGAGCTCGAGCAGCTCCTTTGCGCGGTCATGAGCCTCTTTCTTGCTCTTGCCGGTGTGCAGGCAGATAACCTCGGTTATCTGATTGCCTATGGTATAGACGGGGTTGAGGCTCGTCATGGGATCCTGAAAGATTATCGAAACCTCGTTGCCCCTGATTTTGCGCATTTCTTTTTCGCTCATCTTGTCAATCTGATGACCGTTGAAATTTATCGTACCGCCGATGAGCTTGCCGGGATGAGCGGTAAGCCCCATGACGGAATAAGCGGTGACGGACTTGCCCGAGCCGGACTCGCCGACTATGCCGAGCACCTCGCCCTCCTCCATGGAGAAGGACACGCCGTTCAGCGCCTTGACTTCGCCCGCGGGGGTAAAGAACGAGAGTCTTTCGTCTTTTATTTCCAGAAGTTTTTCGCTCAAAATTCTCGCCCTCCTTGTCAGTTCTTCAGCTTCGGGTCAAACGCATCGCGCAGTCCGTCGCCGAAAAGGTTGAATGCGAGAATGATGACGCTGATAAGTATTGCCGGCAAAAACAGCAGGTGCGGATAGGTGTTCATACCCTTGACCGCATCGGTTGCAAGGGAACCCAATGACGGCATGGGAGCCGCGACACCGAGTCCGAGGAAGCTCAGATAGCTCTCGGTGAATATTGCCGAGGGAATCTGAAGGGTCGTAGTGACTATAAGCGTGCCGATGCAGTTTGTGAGCAGGTGCTTTCTGATTATACGCGCACCGCTCGCGCCGAGAGCGCGCGCCGCCGTGACATACTCGGACTCCTTGAGCACAAGTATCTGCGAACGCGTGATTCTCGCCATGCTGACCCAATAGAGCAGCACGAACACGAGGAATATCGCAATAAGGTTCGGGCCGACCGTGTTCATCCAACCAAAGCCGGGCTGTTCGGCAAGCGCGTTGAGTCTCGGTTTCAGTGCCAGTGAGAGCACTATTATCAGAAGAACATCGGGTATTGTATAGAGAATATCGGTAATTCTCATCATTATTATATCGACCCAGCCGCCCGCAAATCCGGCGACGGCGCCGAATATCGAGCCGACTATCAAGACCAGCGCCGCGCAGATAAGACCGACGGTGAGGCTTATGCGCGTGCCCATCATAAGGCGAACGGCAAAGTCTCTGCCGAGCTTGTCCGTGCCGCAGATATGCGGGAACACTTTTTCGCCCGCGTCTATGCGCGCCTGCTCGGTCTGGCTGTATTCAAAGGGCTTGAGATTTTCGCTGTACTTTATCTGCTCCTCATAGCTGTAGGGCCAGAAGGACGGTACGATATAGGCGAATATCATTATTATAAGGATGAAAACGAGGCTTATCATCGCTATCTTGTTCTTGCGCAGGCGGCGCATACCGTCTGCCCAGAAGTTGACGCTGTCGCGCATGACAACGAGACTTTCTTTTTCATCTTTTGTTGCCGGGATAAAATCGTCTGCGTTCAAATGCAGACTCGGAAATTTTTTGTTCATCGTTTCTCTCCTGCCGCTCCCTTACTTAAGTTTGATACGCGGGTCAATAATCTTATAGAGAATATCCACTATAACATTAGCCACAATTATAAGGGTGGCAAGAACTATTGTAGTTCCCATTATCAGCGTATAGTCTTTTTGGTTTATCGCCGAGACGAAATCGCGGCCGAGACCGGGAATGGTGAATATCTTCTCCACGACGAACGAGCCGGTCATAAGACCCGCCAGCATGGGGCCGACATAAGTAACAACGGGAAGGATAGCGTTTCTCAGGGCGTGCTTGAAGAGGATCTTGAAGTTAGACAGGCCCTTCGCCTTCGCGGTGCGGATATAGTCCTGACCCATAACGTCGAGCAGGCTCGAGCGCATGAGGCGCGTTATATATGCAGTCGGATAAATCGACAGCGCCGTTACCGGCATTATATATGATGCCAACGAGTTTAGTCCTATCGTCGGCAATATGTTCAGCTTGCTTCCGAACGTATATAGCAGGATAACGCTGCTTATAAAGCTCGGTATGGCTATTCCGCAGGTCGCAAGCACGATAATAATATTATCGGCGAATTTTCCTCTGTTATAGGCCGAGACACAGCCCAACGGGATACCGACGAGCAGCGATACGAGCACGGCGACGCCCGCAAGACGCGCCGAAATCGGGAATTTCGAGGAAATTATTTCGTTGACCGAACGTCCGCGCTGTTTAAGGCTCGGTCCCATATCTCCCTTGAGAAGATCGGACATATATGTCAAATAACGCTGCCCTATGGGCTTGTCCAGTCCGAATTTTGCTTCAAGCGCTCTCTGCGCCGCCTCACTCATAGACTTCTCAGCCGTGAACGGACCGCCCGGTACCAGATTCATCAGAAAGAAAGTCAGTGTTGCCACAATGAATATGCTCAGCAGACCCATTGCAACACGCTTGATGATATACTTTGTCAAGTATGTCAACTCCTGTCGTCAAAGTATCGAAGCGGAGAACTCCTCGCCGCCCCGTAGAAAAAGCACCACAAACAACTCAAAGTGTCGATTTTCAACCATTCATGACTGCTTAATATTATAGATTTTAACACATTGCAGTGAAAAATGCAAGCTTATGCAGGTTGAATTTATTGTCAGACACCCGTAAATGCCGTCAAAATTTTCGGAGTCGGGTTGCGGCGGCGTCTGCGATATTCGTTTTTTTCGCCGATAAAGCGCAAAATTTCAGAAAAACGGCGCTGTTAAGCCGTTTTGCGGGGTATTTTCTTCACTTTGGCAATGCGCCTAATCGCCGAATCAGCGCAATAGCGGATTAGCGTGAGATTAATTTTGCCGCGCAAATTGCAGACGTGATATTTGGACACGGCAAGGAGAACGCATTATAATACATATTAATATGCATATATAAACATACTTTATTTACGGGCGAAACGCGGGAGCAATCCGCCGTCAGTCGTTTGCGCTCTCTTTATCTGTACGTGAGAACGCGATTTTGACCGTGAACTTCCTGTCAAATTCACTGTATGACCAGTCAAACTCCCCTTTATATTTAGCCGCAACCGTCCTTATGCTCTTTGTTCCGAGACCGTGAAAGCCGTCGGAATTTTTTGAGGTTCGAAGCTTTTTGCCGACCGACTGCGGCTTGGAGTCGCAGGAATTGACACAGGTCAGCATATCAAATGCATTGACTCTGCTTATCGAAAGCTCAATTTTTTTGCCCTCCGACGCGCCCGCCGCCTCAACCGCATTGTCGAGAATATTGCTGAGCAGAGTTATCAGATCCGGCGCGTCCATAAACGAGAGGTTCGCCGTGCTTATGTTATACTCAAAGCTTATTCCGGCGGACAGGCATACGGATTCATATTTATTCAGCAGCAAATCAAGAAATTTGTTCTTCGTGTTGCCGAACATCGAGTGGCATTTTATATCATCATATATATTGTCAATATATTCGCTGACCGTGGGGTCGTTTGCGAGCGCTTTTATCGCGATAAGATGATTCTTCTCGTCATGAGTTATCGTCTTGAGCATCTCGTTTTGCCTGTCGAGCAGAGTGTAATAGGTTTGGTCGATACGCAGAAGCTCCGCCTCGCGCTGAGTCTCGTGCAGTTCGTCTATTCTGCGCGAAGTCCGCCCGTAAAATACAAAGGTCAAAAACGCCGAGATTATTATAGCGACAGCCGCCACGGAAATTACAATGCTGATATTCCGCGACAGGTCATAGCGCACGGAGATTATCCAAAACGTATAGAGAATAGCTATGGACGCCACGGGATAAATAAGCAGAAAGGCCGGGATACTCGCATCCCTTTTGTCGCGCAGATACAATCCCGCATAGACCGCCGCCTTTGTCAGCACAAAGAGCACGGACTTGCTCAGGAGCACCATGAGCAGATATGCATAGACGCTCGAGCGGTATGTTTTGATATCCCCGCCGACTATGCCGAGCACGGTGACCACAATAAAATCCGCCGCCGTGTCCGACACCGAGATAAACAGCGAGCCGAGCAGCGCGCCTTTGGCTTTGCAGTCAAAGAACAGCTTGGCTAAAACGGCGTTGATAACAAAGCAAAACACAATATTCAGCAATGTTTTATTAAAAAGCAAATATGCCGCACACGCTGCGGCATAAAAAACGAACCCCACTGCCGCTGCGACAATTTTTTTGCCCTTACCGTTAAACAGCTCACTGAAGAACTGAAAGACAATAATCAGCTCCAAAATATGCGCAAGTGCTGAAACCAAATCCATTTCCAGATTCATTTAATTCATCGTCCCCCAAAACGTTGAGAAAAGCACAAAGCGGATTTCCCGCTCCCATCGATGATTATATCATAAAGGTAAAATCAAGTCAATCTGTTTAAACTGCTAAATCGCTGCATATACATTATATGTTCTGCCCGATTCAACACCAAAGACCAACTGCACCGCAGGCAGCAGTCTTTCGCGCAGAATATATCTGCTATTGAAGCAATTGTTCGGGTCAAGTCGAAAAACATGCAAAAGCCATCCCGAAAAGGGATGGCTTTTGCAATTTTGTTGCACCGCTGCAAAACGACGTTCCGTCATCGCAATATCGCACCGAAAAGCAATCGCAACAAATGCAACGAAGAATCAATCGACCGCAAATCAGAAAATACTCCTTGACGCAACCGTCTGTAAATCATCAGTCGTCATGGGCCTCGATAAACTGTTGGTATGTCATCATTCCTTTTGACATCATGAAGAACTTATCATTGTAGTTGTCAACAGTTGCCGCAGAAACAACAACCATATATTCAAACAACGCTTCGCCCAATGTGCTTTCTTTGTAGCTCGACGTAAGTCTGAATAATATGGAACCGTCGGACAAATCGTAATCAAACGAACCGTCGGCTAACCAATAGTTTACTGCACAAATTGCCAACGCAACATCGATTCTTTTGTCCTCTTCAACATTGAAGGGTAACTTTGAAAAGAAAGACACCAGTTCATTTCTCGGGTTGACTCTTATTATAAATTCGATAGGGAAATCATTGCCCTTAACACCTGATTTAACAATGAGGTCCTCTTCTTCTTTTTCATAGTGCCACCCTTTGTTGTCCATCATCCTGCACAAAACATCGTACATTTCCTTTGCTTTTGCCATGTTTAATTCATCCATCTTTTAAAGCCTCCTGAAAAAATATTATGTAAATTGCTGCCGCAAATCACTTAAAAAAGCAAGTAGACGTATCCTTCTCACAACATTGCCGATTTTCATATAAACTGTACTTTAGCCAATAAAATTATATTATATTTATACATTTAATGTCAATACAGAATATTTTTGACATTTATTATTCCAACCATATCTCCGTTTTTTATACCATCGGCAAGGTATTCTTTTAAATCACTGACGCTGTTAAATACTTTATTCATATTATCTCCAAGTAATTCGATATAGTCAATCGTCAAAAGTTTTTTGACGATGTTCCGAAACCGCACTCATACGCCTAAAAAATCCCAAATGACAGACAATCCGTGCAACCGCCAAAAGACGTCGGCTTAGAGGGCGGGTGAAACCTCGATAGCCAAAGCAATTTGACTACCGAGGTTTTCTTAGCTAATTTCCGAACCTCAAAAGATAACTCCCGGGTTTTATAGGCTACTCTTCCGGTTCGATGATTCTCGCCGTGTTCCCGCTTGAGTATTAATTGTTTTTTGTCGAAGCTCCGAGTGCATCCGACCAAGCCGAACATGATATGGCTCAATCACCTTTTTCTCAATGCTTCTCCTCAACAAAACTCTTTTTGCACAGTCTTTTAACATGTGCACTCTTTTTTAGTACACATCAAGCGTGCCGCCTCAATAACCGCAGAAGGTTCAAGTGTCGGGAAATAGGAAAACGGTGTGTACTTCAAAATGGACGAGTCTTTAACAAACGGATACCGTTCTCTATAGAGCCTAAATCCGACACCGTAGACATCTTGGCGCGATTCGGCAAGTGCTTCTTGCTCTGCAGCATAAAATGTTTCTCCGATTTGATACAAATATTGAATTGACGCCCACATAGCCATACCTTCATAGACAATGGCTCTTGCTCTCTGTGTGCACGCACGGTTTCCCATTTTATATATGCGAAGAACGTCATTGTCATTCCAGTTCAGGTACTGCCAAATATGAGTCAATTCATGAACCGTCGTATCAATTGCGGCACGTCTTGGGCTTCCGTTTTCAATAACAAGATTGTACTTTCCGTTTTTCTTCTGAGCAAATCCCAAAACTCTTGCTGCCACATCTTTGCTGGGTCTGAATACCGCTCCGGCACATTTTGCCACTTCTCTGGCATCGGTTGTTTTAACGCCTATGGGAACTCTGAATCTAATATCAAAGAAATCTTCCATAAGCCCTAAGCAACGATAAAATAACTCTTTGAAATCGGCAAGTGTCGTTATCGCGCTTGCGGAACAATCATTACATCTTATTCGGCCGTCATTAAGCTGTTCATAACTCACACCGGTTAACGGCAGCGAACAGAAATCACAATGATTCTCCGTTTCAACATCAAGCTGATTTTTCGCCGTTATATCGCATTTTCTGGCTAATGTTAAAGAGTTATTGCACCACCCTCGCGCACATAAATATTCTCTCAATTCGTCGATATGGATTCGTTCATCAATTTCCTCATATCCGAACTTCAAGAAGCATTCACGCTGATAACGGGTTTTTTCAACAGGTTCGGAAAGATCTTCGTCGCTGCAGCCGGTTTGGGATTGCGGCTCTTCGTCAAGAACGTCGACGTCGTCCGTATCCGGAGATTCGGGTGTAGCTGTTTCCGGTTCACCGTCAACTCCTTCGGGCTCAGAAGAAACAGAAGATATTGGCTGTTCTTGTTCTTGTTCTTGTTCTTGTTCTTGTTCTTGTTCTTGTTCCGGTTTCGGTTCCTGAGTCGGTTCCTGTTCCTGAACCGGTTCCTGTTCCTGAGTCGATTCCTGTTCCTGAACCGGTTCCTGTTCCGGAGCCGACTCCTGTTCCTGAACCGGTTCCTGTTCCGGAGCCGGCTCCTGTTCTTGATCTTGATGCGTCGATTCGTCTTTTGAGACAATCTCAATATTATCTTCGCTTGAAGAAGCGATATTCTCTATCTGATCGAGACCGGTCTCGACTTCTTCTACGTCAGCATCATTTAATTCAATTTCGGATTTAGCCGTGCTGTCGGCGGGCTCTGCAGAAATCCCGGAAGTTTCTTGGGCAACTTCTTCCGTCTTTTCGGGACTTTCTATATCGCCTTTTTCCTTTTCTTTGCCGCCGAACCGTCTTTTGATTCTGTCTAACCATCGGGCAGCAAAATTCTTTTTCTCTTCTTCTTTGTTTTCGTCGACAGAAATCTCCGGCGGAGGCAAAACTTCAGGCTCGGGCTCGACTATTTTTTCAAAATGCCAATCAAGAAAATCTGCAATTATCTCCATGAATCGCATAAAATTCTTTTCGATCGCATTTAACAGTCCGAGATCCACATCACTGTCTTCGATAATATATATATAACCGGGCTCGATATCGCCTTCCGCAGGATAGACAACATAGTTGAGCATTCCGTCAACATCCTCCGCGATATCCTTCGGACGTTTTGATACTACCGCAAGATACTGCCAGCCATCGGGAAAAACAGATTTAAATATCTCCGAAAGCAACAGACAAACAGTAAAGCAAATATTATCATCCGAATCAGGCAATTTTATTCGGAGCATAGACTTGTTGCGATACTCTCTTGTATAGTTGTCAACACCGGGATCTTCCGAGAAATCGATCAATCTTGCTGTTTTGAGATTGTGGCTGTCACTCATTTCAATGTAGCCGGTAGTTACAACGCTGAAATCCGCCCTGATCTCGGCAAATTCCACATCAACTATCTTCTTATTTGAAACAACCTCAAAATTCGCAGCAAAGTCCAACGAATAGCTTCTGACTTGTCTGTAATACTTTCTGCTGTCAAATTGATCCGAAGCGCGCCTTAAAACGACACCGCTTTGAGGCGACACATACTTAACCTGATAGTATTTACCATCGTATGTTACAAACTGTCCGGGAAGAACGGTCTGCGCAACATGACTAAACAGCTTGGCATCAATATATCCTTCCTCATCCTTTTCATCCTCAAGAATATAATAGGCATTCTTCAATGATGCGGAAAAATACTTTTCAAATTCTTCGTCAGAAACGCTGTAAACGCTGATCGATTTTGTTGTAAACTCATCAATGCTGGCGCGGATGCTTTCAACCGTAAATATCGTTTCGTCTGCATATGTATACTTTTTGAGTAACGAAAGCATTACTCCGTATGCATCATTAGTCTCTATTCCGATAAGGTGCAGTTCCTTGATTATTTCGTCTTCCGTCATCGGCTTTAAAGTCATCATAATAATTAACTTTAAAATAGTATTGCGCTCGGTTTTCGCATAGTCGGGAACAAAGGACGGAATCGCGTTCGGATTTGATATAAACATCTGCTTTCAACATAAAAGATGTTCTGGCTGCTCTTTGCCGTAATACCCGCTGCCGAAGGACCCATCGCCAAAAACATAACGCTGATATCGGAATCCTTTACCGCGAGGAAAGCATCGATTTTGTCCCTACCCAGAGCACCGTCTTCAAACGCTCCGTCGGTAAGAATAACGAGCCATTTCTCATCGGCAGTGGCTTTGGAAAGATCCGAATAGGCCTTTCTGACAGAATTGAACGGTGTATTGCCTGCTCTTGTTTTTTCGGAATGCAGCTTGCCGACATTTGTAGCAGCACCGTCTTTTCCGTGCAGAACAAGCCTGGGACCGCGACCCGTTCCGCTTCTATAATCGCTCATGTAGTAAACATTCAGGGTGTCTTTTTCCCCCAACATCGCTGCAAAAACTTCCATTGAATATTTTGCCTGACACCAAGTGTCTACCACACTGTCCGTGCGGTACATGCTTCTCGAATCATCGTAGACAACATTTATCATTCGAGACGGCTCCGAGCTCGCATTGGCCAATGCCATCGAAGCAAAAAAAGAGCAAAGCAACACACAGACCAGCAGTCCGCAAATACTTTTTTTCACATTATCACCCTCCGTTTTTTTGCTTTTTTCTATAATAGTTTTTTAACTCATCTCCCAACCTACCGTTTACTTCTTGCCCGTTTGAATTTTTATTTCTATTTCAAAGATATTCTTGTTGACAGCACTTAAATATACCGCCAATGTTTTAAAAGAATATCAATCGGTGCCGATTTTAGCAATCAAAAGTGCGCAGTATGTTTTATTTTTCTTTTATATTAAACAGTCTTCCTGAGTATGATTATAAATTAAACGAGTAAATATAACCTGTTGGGAAAAACGATATAACGCCTTATATCCATCAAGGCAGAATAACCCGAGTATATTTATATTATAACTTCCAGAATCCGAATTGTAAAGAGAATTTTGTCTGTTTAACGCTAAAATCTTAGTATAATCTCGCAATAAAACGAAGTTTTGCGAATAAAACGGTTTACTGACGAATACAGTATATAATTCAGTCATCGCACAACAAGAAAGCTTATGCATATATCGCATGATGATATAAAGCTTCATATGCAACTGTATATTCCAAAACAAACATAAAAAGGAGCAGCTATTATTAACAGCTGCTTCAGGCCAAAAAAGCCCGTGCTTTGCCTAATCGCAAAGCACGGGTTTCGTCAGTTTAAATCACGCCGCTTTTCACAACGCGGCTTTCAATTTTTACCGTTTTGGCGTGAAGTAGACCACACCGGGTTCAAGCGTCTTGCCGTAGATGGCATAGAGCTCATGGACGGTAACGAATTTGAAGCCCTCGGCGTTAAGCTGAGCGGCTATCTGCTCGAATGCGTCGGCGGTCATATCATAGAGGTCGTGCATTAGAACTATCTCGCCGCCCGTCGCATGGTCGACAACGGAGGAGATTATCTTCTGCATATCAGCGTTGCGCTGCGCCTGAGTTCTTCCCGAGCCGGGTTTATCCTTGTATCTCCAATCCTCGGTGTCGATGCTCCACTGGATAAGCGGGAGGTTGAAGTCACTCTGAATGCCCTTATAATCGCCGTAGGGCACTCTGAACAGGGTCGGCTCAACGCCGATGACCTCTTTGACTATGGCGTTAGTCTTGTTTATCTCCTGCTTGCTTATCTTTCTGAGATTCGCATGGCTCCACGAGTGGCTGCCTATCTCGCAACCCATGGAGTAGGCACGCTTGACCTCGTCCGGATAGCTGCCTACGCGGGTGCCCAGAACGAAGAATGTCGCCCTGCCGTTATATTTTTGAAGCGTATCGAGAATGCGGTTGGTGGCATCCTTGCTCGGCCCGTCGTCAAATGTGAACGCGATATATTTGACCCCCTCGGGCAGGTTTGGCTTTTTGCTCTCGGGCTCGGAGGTAGTCTGCTGAGAAGGCGCCTCGCCGAACAGAGCCTTAGCGGTCTCGGCGGAAAAGATTGCCTTTATGTCGCTCGTCTTGAACACCGCCTCGACACAGCCCTTGTCTTCATCAAAAAGCGTGCCGGAATCGAAATAGAAAACGAGGCTGTCCGCGCTTATCGAGAATTTTGTGAAATTTTTCTTGTCTGCGGAGGTATTCTGCTTGAATTTATCCGAGCCGACGCCCTCATTAAACAGGCGGTTGTCGATAAAATACGATACGACTCTCATGCTCGCAAGCTTCTCGTAGCCGTCCGTGAAGAAATCGTCCGCGCTCAAAAGCTTGCCGGACGGGATATCAAAGACAAGCGTCTTTATCGTGTCCGTCTTTATGCCCTTGTCGGCTATATCTGTCTTTATCTCAAAAACCACGCTGACATATTTGTTCTTGCCGTTGTCCGAGACAAGATAGCTCTTATAGTCGGCGCTCAGGGTCGGCTTCTCGCCCTTGGGTTTTGAGCTCGGCACCTCGCTCACAAAAGTGTCGGCTATTTCCTGCGCCGCCGCCTTTATCTTGCTGTCTATCGACTCTACGCCTATCGCAGGATAGTGGATACCGTAGGCATAGTGATTTTCGTACACTATCATTGACTGAGTCTCGCCTACCTCCCTGTCCTGGGCGGTGTGCTGAAAGCGGAGCTTCTGCTTATTGCTTTTTACCGCGCAGCCCGCCGCGCCGAGAACAAAGAGCACAGCGCACATCAGAGCCGCGAAACGGTATATTATTTTTCTCATGTTGCTTTTCCTTTCAGTGAAAACTCGCGAACGCTCTTATTATAATATAAAAGGTCGAGCTTTGCAAGAAGAGCGCGCAAACTGTAACCCACTGTTACCCTCTGTTATTCTTTTGTAATTTGCGCATATGTCTATATCCTATTCACCGAAACGGCGAGTTTAACCTCAAAAGCATAGATAAATTACACGAAAGCGCGTATTTTTTTGTCTTTTGTTCCAAAATCGGCACAGATATAATTATTTTTCTTTTTGAGAGTAACAATTTGCCGGCATTTTAGTATAATAAAGTATCTTCATTTTTTAAAGGGGAGAGATTTATGACTAAAGTTGTCAAGTTCGGCGGAACCTCGCTCGCAGAGGCGGCGCAGTTTCTCAAGGTCGCCGATATAGTCCGCTCGGATCCCGACAGACGCTATGTCGTGCCGTCCGCGCCCGGCAAGCGTTTCAGCGGAGATGCGAAGGTCACCGATATGTTTTACGCCTGCTACGATGCGGCTTCAAGAGGCGGAAACTTCGAGGAGATATTCGAAAAGATAAAGGAACGCTACAATTCTATAATTTCCGGGCTTGAGCTCGATATGTCCCTCGAGGACGAATTTGAGCGCATACGCCTGAATTTTATCAACCGCGCCGGCCGCGACTATGCCGCATCGAGGGGCGAATACCTCAACGGAAAAATAGTCGCAAAGCTGCTCGGCTTCACATTCATCGACGCCGCGGATGTAATCTTCTTCGACGAGAGCGGCAAATATGACGGGAGACGCACGATTCCCGTCCTGCGCGAGAGACTGAGCTACACGGAGTACGCGGTCATCCCCGGCTTCTACGGCTCGATGCCCAACGACACTATCCGCACCTTTTCGCGCGGTGGTTCGGACATAACCGGTTCGATAGTCGCCGCGGCGGCAGACGCCGATCTCTACGAGAACTGGACGGACGTTTCGGGCTTTCTCTTCGCCGATCCGCACGTTGTCGATAATCCGCAGGTCATGAAGACCGTCACATACAGGGAACTGCGCGAGCTCTCCTACATGGGCGCTACGGTCATTCACGAGGATGCGATTTTCCCCGTCATGCAGAAGAAAATCCCGATAAGGATAAAGAACACCAACGCCCCCGACGACACGGGCACGCTCATACTCGCCGACACCGACGAGCCCGCTGCCAACACCGTCACCGGCATAGCCGGACGCAAGGGCTTCTCCTCGATAAACATAGAAAAATACCGCATTCACGACGAGTGCGGTGCGGTGCGCAGAATGCTTGAGGTGCTCGAGGAGCACGGAGTAAACTTCGAGCACATCCCCTCGGGAATCGACAACTTCAGCATCGTTGTCGAGACCACGAGCCTTGCCGACGAGACGGACGACATAGTCTACGACATAAAGAAGGTCACCTCGGCGAGCAGTGTGACGGTTGAAAACGGCATTGCGCTCATCGCGGTCGTCGGACGGTCGATGAAATCGACGCGCGGCGTTGCGGGCACGATATTCTCAAGCCTCGCCAAAGAGAACATCAACATAAAGATGATAGACCAGGGCTCGAGCGAGATAAACATCGTCATCGCAGTCGCCGAGCGCGACTACGAGCGCACGATAAACACAATATATTCGGCATTTGTAAAATAAGAAAAAACGGGCGGAAGGGATTTTCCTTCTGCCCGTTTGCCGTTGCTGAAAACGCTCGTAGGACATAAAAACCGATCTATGACTCATAGGTCGGTTTTTATGTTTTTGCAGGCTGCATAAAAGTGCGTCTTTCATTTGTTTGATAAAATGGGATTTGGCGAGCAGTTGCAATTACAACTCCCCTATAGGGGAGTCGGCTCGGCAAAGCCGAGACTGAGGGGTTGTTGTTCGGCCTTGCCGATTTTTCCCTTTTTATTTAATTTCAATGTCCTTTTGTAGGGGTCGGCGACTCGACGACCCTTTGACGCGTTAGCGTCACCGAAAAGTCTATTTATTCATCCGTGTCGTGTAATACGCTCTCCGCATGAGGCTTGCCCCCTGTGCCGCCTACGGCGGCAGCGGTGCGTCGAGTCGCCGCACCCTACAAAATGAATCGCCACAAAATCCCGCAAAACCCGCGGGCGGATGATATCCGCCCCAACACGGTTCAATATACGTCAGCCGCGGTATTTTTGCGGGCGAACAAAGTTTACCCCTACGGTGTATCACTTGAAATGCCTCTGCAAATCCCTGCTTGTCAAGCTCTTTAATCATCTCACAAGGCTTCAATGCATACAAAAAGTCCCGACAGGCACTAAACTGTCGGGACTGAATCTGTTTTACGGACACTCGGCTTTCCCCGAGCGACTCAAATTAACTTTCAGGCTTTGGATCAATACATTCCGCCGCCGGCCTGTGCAGCCATAGCTGCGGCGTTTGCCGCGTCTGCAGCCGGATCGGGCTTGTCGGTGACAAGGCTCTCGGTGGTCAGAACCATTGCCGCAACGGAAGCGGCGTTCTGGAGAGCGGAGCGGGTGACCTTTGTCGGGTCAACAACGCCGGCCTCGAACATATCGACATATCCGTCGGTAGCGAAGTTATAGCCGTAGCCGACCTTGCCGGACTCGATGATGTGGTTGATGATAACCGAGCCCTCAAGACCCGCATTGGAGGCTATCTGACGAACTGGCTCCTCAAGAGCCTTGAGAACGATCTTCACGCCCGTCTTCTCGTCGGAATCCTCGGTGCTGTCAAGCAGAGCCTTGACTGCGGGGATAGCGTTGAGCAGTGCGACGCCGCCGCCTGCAACGGAGCCCTCTTCAACAGCCGCCTTGGTGGCCGAAAGAGCGTCCTCGATGCGGAGCTTCTTCTCCTTCATCTCGGTCTCGGTAGCTGCACCGACCTTGATGACCGCTACGCCGCCCGCAAGCTTTGCAAGGCGCTCCTGAAGCTTCTCTCTGTCATAGTCGGAAGCGGTGTTCTCAATCTGGGTGCGAATCTGGTTGACTCTGGACTTGATAGTGTCCTTGTCGCCTGCGCCGTCAACGATAATGGTGTTCTCCTTGGAGACCTTGACCTGACGTGCGCGGCCGAGATCGGCAATCTGAGTATCCTTGAGCTCAAGGCCGAGGTCGGAGGTGATGACCTTGCCGCCGGTGAGAATGGCGATATCCTGGAGCATCTCCTTGCGTCTGTCGCCGAAGCCGGGAGCCTTGATGCCCACGCAGGTGAACACGCCGCGAAGCTTGTTGACAAGGATAGTCGAAAGAGCCTCGCCCTCGATATCCTCGGCGATTATGATGAGCTTTCCGCCCGCGTGCATAATCTGCTCAAGCAGGGGAAGAAGATCCTGAATGCTTGCAATCTTCTTGTCGGTGATAAGGATGAGAGCGTCGTCAATGACGGCCTCCATCTTGTCGGTGTCTGTTACCATGTAGGGAGAGATATAACCTCTGTCGAACTGCATACCCTCGACAACCTCTGCCTCGGTCTGCGCAATCTTCGACTCCTCAACGGTGATGACGCCGTCGGCGGTGACCTTCTCCATAGCGTCGGCGATGATTCTGCCGATGTCCTCATCTGCGGAGGAGATGGTGGCGATTCTTGCTATATCCTCGGTGCCGTTTACGGGCTTCGAGTGGGACTTAACAGCCTCAACGGCTGCGTCAACGGCCTTCTGAATGCCCTTCTTGATGACCATCGGGTTTGCGCCCGCAACGACGTTCTTCATGCCCTCGCGCACGAGTGCCTGAGCGAGCAGGGTGGCGGTGGTGGTGCCGTCGCCGGCAACGTCGTTTGTCTTTGTGGCGACTTCTTTGATGAGCTGGGCGCCCATGTTCTCGAAAGAATCCTCAAGCTCGATATCCTTGGCGATCGTGACGCCGTCGTTGGTTATGAGCGGAGCGCCGTACTTCTTGTCGAGGACAACGTTTCTGCCCTTGGGGCCGAGCGTGATTTTAACTGTATTGGCGAGCTTATCGATACCGGCCTGGAGAGCCTTGCGGGCTTCCTCACCGTAAATAATTTGTTTTGCCATGATGAATTACCTCCGATTATTCTACGATAGCGAGAATGTCGCTCTGACGGACTATGGTGTATTCCTCTTTGTCGAGTTTGACCTCGGTGCCGGAATACTTGCCGGTTATGACTCTGTCGCCGACCTTGACGTACATCTCAACTTCTTTGCCGTCAACGAGTCCGCCGGGACCTACGGCAACTACCTCGGCAACCTGGGGCTTCTCCTGTGCGGAAGCGGCGAGGATAATGCCGCTGCTCGTAGTTTCTTCAACCTCGACAGGCTTGACAACAACTCTGTCTGCAAGCGGTTTGATTTTCATATCGATTCCTCCTGAAATTATAAAAAATGCTAACCTAAAAATTGTTTTGGCACTCTACATCCCCGAGTGCTAATTCATATTCTAAACCCATTTGAAACAAAAATCAATACCTTTTTCCAAAGTTTACAATTATGTCATAAACTCAGGCAGCTTATGTTATGATTCAATATGATATATAAATGTATTTAAATGTATTATGTCTTGACGCAAAAAATGCAAGGGAGCAAAGTAAAAATCGGCTGCCGCATTCGGATGCAGAAAGCGTTCTCTTTACCCGAAGCCGTACAAAGGTACTGCGAGGGTAAAAAACGCTTAAAAGAGCAAAAACAAACGGCAAAACAAAAGCCACGATTCACATTCTCAACTGTGAATTGTGGCTTAAATGTTTTTGCTCTTTGGTCTGCGCCGTATGCGACAGCCAACGAATATTCTTCGGTCATCAGACAGCGCGTGTAACTTTGCCGGAACGAAGGCAACGAGTACATGCATAAACTCTCTTGGGAGAGCCGTTCACTATAGCCTTGACCCTTTTAATGTTGGGCTTCCAGGTTCTGTTTGAACGTCTGTGAGAATGGGAAACCTTGATGCCGAAAGACACATCCTTACCGCAATATTCGCATTTTGCCATGTGTCGCACCTCCTTTTTTACTCGGTAACAGATGATATGATAGCAGATTGCCGGCAAAAAAGCAAGCTTTTTTTTATTTTTTACGGCTCCTTATGCGAAAAACTTGAAAACGGCCGCCGACCTTGCTATAATAGAGCAGTCAAAAGCCGAGACAGCTCGGCTGATATGCGGATATGGCGGAATTGGCAGACGCGCCGGATTTAGGATCCGGTGGGCAACCATGCAGGTTCGATCCCTGTTATCCGCACCAGAAAAAGCGCTTGCGTTTTGCAGGTGCTTTTTTCAACGAAATAAATCCCTGCAGCGGCGAGAGATTATTTCACCGCGGGTGCGGCAAAGAATTTTCTCGCACTTGCACAGTCCGTTATATTGCTCTTTGCTCAAAATATTTTGTGCAACGCTTGACTTCGTTTTTTCGCCGTGTTATATTTTTATTCGGAAGGGGCGAGCGCATGAGGCGTCTTGGGCGTAGGCTGTGGGCTAAGGCATGTTCAGCACTTGCGAGACCCCTTCTTTTATTCAGCCCCGAAGCGCAGAGCCGCCGAGCGTAAGCGGCGCGGTTTTTTCTGCGTTGCGAAATATTGATGATATACGACAAAACTCCCGATGCCGCTTGCACCGGGAGTTTTCATTTTAAAATCACGGAACAACAGCCGAACGCAAAGCACTCCGTGCATTGTACGGGTTATCTGCGAATAATTATCCGTCGAATCTCGTTCGCGCCTATATCCGTATTGAGCAGTATCTTTCCGTCTCGGTATTCGAAAGGAAGCGCTTCCTCGCGCGGCGCGGAATTTTCTTCTATTTCGGAGAGCTGCGAGCGGTTCGGCACCTGCGGTCTCCCCATCCCCTCCCAGACGCGAAGCGGATTGGCGTGGTCGGCGTCTATTTTGCTGACGGTTACCGCTGAAGGCTTGTCCGACTCAAGGCTTATATTTATTTGCTCTCTGCCATCTTTCGCGTCGAAGTCAAGCATTGAAAGTATTATGTGAGTCTCGTTCTCCTTTTTAAAAACGGCTGCATCCACACTGTCTCCGTGCGGAATTTCATATGCCGTGTCACCCGCCTCGTTCAAAAAGCGCAGAGCATGATATGCCGGCTTTTTGATGCCGGACTGAGTCATCAGACCGAAGCCGCCGTGGAACTCCTCCGGAAACTGGTGAAACTCTTCAAACAAATCCGAGAAGCACCATATCGACGAGCCGTCTATGCTGTCGTCGGAGTTGAGAATGACGTGCAGGTCATATGCAGCCTGCATTGAAGTGTCGTTGCAGGGAGCGGAAAAATTGGCACACATATTCCACTCGGTATAGTAAAGCGGAAGCTCGCCGACAAGCTTTTTGACTCTTTGCGCGGAATCTATAAATGTATCCCGCCTGAGCGTTTTAGGCGCATCGCCGACTCCCATAAAGGCGCGGTAAAGCCCGAGTATACTCGAGCGGTCAAGGGTTCCTTTTCCCCTGAGCGCTGCGAGCATATCAATTTTCAGGCTGACGCCCTTTCCGTCGTCCTCAACGCCGCCCAGCGGATCTCCCGCATACTGATGCGTGGATATAAAATCGACGGGGACTCCCTCGGCGGAGCAGTAGGCAACGAACTCCTCTACCCACTTATTGCCGGAGGTCGCGGGACCGCCTACGCGAATCTTATTATCAACCGCCTTTATTGCCCGCGCGGTTGCGGCATAAAGCTTAAAATACTCCTTCTGAGTGCCGTCGAAGAAAATCACCGGCAAATCAGGCTCGTTCCATACTTCAAAGAACCAGCTTTCAACCTCTTCTTTTCCGTATCTGTCAATAAGGAATCTTACAAATTCACCTATATACTCCTGCCACTTCTTCATGCAGCGCGGCAGACTGACTATCGGCTTATAGAAGAAAAAGCCTTTCGCAAAGCCGAACATGGCGAGCTGCTTCGGCATAAAGCTGAGCTCCACAAACGGCTTCATGCCCGCAGAGAGAATATTGTCATATGCCGCGGCGCACTGCCTGAACGTCCGCTCGACATAGGAGCGTCCGAAGGGCATGGGCAGAATATCCGTCGCCCGCGTCAAAGTGTGCATATCGTCGCCGAAGATTCCGTGAAAACGAACCCGCTCTATTCCGAGCTCCTCATGAACCTTTGCAAGCTGAACGGTATAATCGTGTCTGAGCGCATAGGTGGCGTGCGCCGAGCCGACGCAGAACTTCCAATGATGCCTAAACTCTTTTGTCGGTGTGTTTTTGTCGATAACTATTTTCATATCAGTCCCACTCCGTTCCCGTTACGGCGTCAAGGTCAACGCCCTTGGTATCATGCACCTTTGCCATCATCACCGCAAGCGACGCTACCATTCCGGGGAGCGCGAGGCAGAAGGTGACTGCCGGCACATGCGAGTTGCCCAAAACGGTTATGAGCGGAAGCCCTATGCCGTATGCGGCAATATATCCGACGCCCATGGCCAAAAATTGAGCGGACAAAATAGACGAGCGGAGATTTGTCGGGGAGGACTCGGAAATTATTATTCCGTTTAAATCAAGCGTGCCCCAGAAGCCGCCCACGGACGCACCGCAGCATATTCCGACAAAATAGGGCTGCCAGCTGCGGTCGGAACCGACAGTCAGCAAAATAAACGAGACGACGGTCAGCGCGGTCATGAACACCGAGGAGCGTTTTCTGCCGATTCCGTCCGCCAAAAAGCCGACGAACAGCTGCGCCGCCGCGCTGCCTATCGGGAACATGAACAGCGCCGCCGTTACCGGTCCGACGCTCGCGGCATTAAGCGCGTCCTCGAGCGCGGAATACTTCCCGCTCTCCACAAGTCCCTTGGCGAAGCCGTAGGACATGACAACCTGATAGTGCATGGTGATTATAACACCGATACTGCAGAGGGCTGTGGCGATAAATGCCCAGCGAAGCTGCTTATGCTTCATGGCAAATTTAAGCCCCGTAAAGAATCCGCCCTGGGCGTCCTTGCTCGTGTTATCCTTCTTTGCGGCGGCTATCTCCTCTTCGCTCATCTTGAGATACGCTATGCGCGAATCAAGGAACGCGTCCGTCTCCCTTGCAAACAGGAGAGCTACAAACGAAGTAATCAAACCGACTATCGCCGGCACAAGATAGACGTAACGCCACTGCGACGCGTCTGCCATAAAGAGCTTTCTGAAAAGCGGGACGAGCATGACGCCCACCGTCGCCGCGCACTTTATAATAGAATATATTTTGGCTCTGTGCTTCGCCGGAGCCGACTCCATAATGTAGACGACCTGCATATCGTGAGGGACGAAGAAGCAGATTATCGACGCGCCCACGACATAGAGCAAAAGTCCGTGCGTCAACGCTATAATGAGCATTCCAAGACTCATGCCTACCGTATTGACAACGAGGAATACTTTTCTGCCTAATCTGTCCGACAGGGGTTTATAGAAAATCGACAGCGCCTGAAACGGGATAACGATAAAGCTCACTATATCAAGCGCCCCGACCGAGCTCTCTCCGAAGCGAGCCATCAGATCATTGGCTATTTCCGTTTTCATCAGCGTGCCTATCTGCGAGGCAATCTCATCGGTAACATATACGAGGCTGACCAAAAACACGAGATATACGAGATACCCGCTTCGTTTGGGTCTTAGCTTTTCGCGCTCGCGTCTTGCAAGCTCTTTTACTTTTGCCGCCTCTTTTTTTTGAATTTTTTCCGCTGTCATTTGTTCTTTTTCCACTAAAATCCCTCCTCAACTTTAATGAAATATTAGCACATATGGACAGTCAATGCAACACTGTGTTTAAATTTTTTAACCGACTTTCGCCGCTTGACGCATTTCATTTATATACGGCTATATACGGCAAAACTCCCGATGCTTCTTGCACCGGGAGTTCTTTTGATATATCAGATTGTCGCTTCTTCTCTTTCGCGCCGCTCGCTCCGAAGCCCTCAACCGTCTGATATTTTCTTTTTTCGTTTATATCAAACTTCATCTCAACGCTCCTATGTGAAAAGTGCATATAATTTTTCTATTATATTTAGAGTATATCATGGCTTTCACGGAGTAAAGGTATTTTTTATATAAAAAAGAGTACATTTTATCTGTAGTCAAGCAAAAACCATAAAATCTATGAAAAATTAATATAAATTTAGATATGTAATATTATTTTATGTTTAATTTGCTTTTATATAGCTTGCTTTTTGAGATTCGTTCCCGTATAATGGTGCTTGTCTTACTAGACATGACTTTTGAGGGGTGCAAGCTATGAAGACCGTGACGATAATTCTTCTCGTTGTTCTTGCGGCGGTAATTATATTGATGTTCGCGGTCTGCGCGGTCGTATTCAACCAGGTAATATGGTATAAGCCGATAAAGCTCCGTTCCTCGGGCAGCGAGGAAAACGAGGACGACTTCGCCAAAGACCACAGAAAAGCCGAAGAAGAGTTCAAAAATATGCCGTTTGAAAAAGTTACTCTTTCGGCATCGAACGGCGAAAAGATATACGCCCGCATATTAAAGCCCGAAAAGAGCAACGGGCACATGATAGTCGCCTGCCACGGGGCGCACAGCTCCGGGATATGCGAGTTCTGCATCTGCGCGCCTTACTTTCACAAAGCGGGCTACACCATTCTCATGCCGGAGCACCGAGGCTGCGGCGAGAGCGAGGGAAAATTTTTAGGCTACGGCACGCACGAATCGACCGACACTTTTCTTTGGATAGACTATGCCCGCGGGCATTTCCCCGAGCTTGACATATTTCTGCTCGGAGTATCAATGGGCGGCGCCACGGTTTTGATGATGAGCGACAGGATAGAGAACCCCGCGGTAAAGGGTATAATCGCCGACTGCTCGTACACAAGCGCATGGGAGGAATTTGCCTATCAGCTCAAAAATCCGTTCGGGCTGCCGGCGTTTCCCCTGCTGTACATACTCAATCTGTATTGCCGCATAATCTGCAAATACAGCCTGCGCGACGCTTCGCCGATAAAGGCCGTGCGCAGCGCGAAAAGGCCGATACTCTTCATCCACGGCGGCAGGGACGCGCTCGTCCCCGCAACTATGCAAAAGGAGCTTTTCGACGCGTGCCCGACGAAAAAAGAAATGCTGACGGTCGAAAATGCAGTCCACGCTCAGAGCTATTATACCGACCCGCGCGCATATGAGGCGGCGGTTGAGAAATTCATAAGCGAATGCGAAACCTTGAAATAAAAACAAAACCATTTGCGCCCCGGGGCGCACGGAGGAGGAAATCAAATTGGCCAACAACGAAAGGCTGAAAGAAAAACGTTATGTAGGAGTAAAAGAAACGGTGCTCTACGGCGTGGCAAACGGCGGTCAGGTCATCGGCTACAACATGGTCCGTATGCAGCTGACGTTCTTCCTTGTAACCGTTTTCGGCATACCCGAGGGAGCGGTTGCAACGATGATAACCGTTATGGGTATCTGGGACGCGCTCAACGACCCGCTGATGGGAACCCTTGTTGACAAGACCCGCACAAACTTGGGAAAGCTCCGCCCGTATCTGCTGTTCGTGCCCATTCCGCTCGGAATAGCGACAGTCGTATTCTTCGGCGGCGCCGAATTCCTCGCGGGAGTTCAGTCGACGACGCTCAAGATAGTCTATATGTGCGTCACATATTTCATCTGGGAGTTCTTCTATACGATAGGCGACATTCCGTTCTGGGGTCTGTCCGCCGCCATATCCCCGAACCCCATCGACAGATCGAACGCCATCACCTCCGCCCGCTTCATTTCGAGCATAATCGGCGGACTCGTCACCCCCATAATCTCGCTGTTCATCGACCTGAGCAACAAGGGCGTTATCGGAATCAATATGCGCCAGCTCTTCCTTGTCATGGGAATTGTCGCGGGAACTGTCGGCATGGGACTGTTCTCGCTCTCCGGTATCTTCTGCCGCGAGCGTGTGGTTCAGAATTCCGACGAGCCGAAGGTTCTCGACTGCTTCAGATTCCTTTTCAAGAACAAGCCCCTGCTTCTCATAGTCTGCTCCAACATTCTCGCAACCGTCGGCGGAGTTACCGACACATTCGCGCAGTATTTCTACATATTCTCCCTCGGCGCGGCGAGCTGGGGCACGATAATCGGCATTCCCGGCGTTGTCTCGGGCTTCCTGACTTATCTCCTCCTGCCCGCTCTCGAGAGAAGATGGACGTCGAAGCAGATAGTCGTTCGCACAACTATTCTCAAGGCACTCGTCGGTACGACCACCTTCCTCATCGGCATGAAATTCTACCGCAACCCGGCGGTCATTGTCCCGCTGCTTATGATTCAGGGCTTCATATTCAGCTCGCTGACGAGCATAAACATGGTCGTCCCCACAAAGATGATAGGCGACACGGTCGACTACATGGAGTGGAAGACGGGCGAAAGAAACGAGGGCATGGCGTTCTCGCTGCTGACCTTCATCAGCAAGCTCACGGGCTCGCTCTGCACGGCTATCGCAACGGCCATAATCCCGGTCATCGGCCTTGTCACCGTTCAGCTCGCGGACAACTCGCTTCAGCTTGTTGAAAACCCGCAGATAAACACCCGTTTCTGGCTCTGGGCTCTGGTCACCATACTCCCGCCCGTGGCGTCGCTCATCTCGCTCATACCCTTTAAGTTCTACGACCTTGAGGGCAAGAAGCTCAAGGATATTCAGGAAGAGATGATCGCCCGCCGCGAGCTCAACTCGAAGACGATATCCAAGTCGGAAGGAGAGATATAAATGGAACGCAAATGCCCGAAATGCGGCGGTAAGCTCGGAATATTCGACTTAAAGCCCAACTGCCCCCACTGCGGATGCAGTATCATGTACTACGACATGGACAAACGCCTTGAGGAGGACTCGGTAAAGGCCGAAGCCGAATGGCAGAAGCTTGAAGCGACCCTCGACAAGATAACTCCCGCGTTCGTCAAGAAAAAGAGAGCCGCGAGAGAAGAAAAAGAGAAAAACGAAAAGAATTCAAGCGAAAAATAAACCTAAAACAGGCGCGCCCGCAGTTATTCTGCGGGCGTATCGCTTTTTGTGGGAATTTGTAACAAATTTTAGTAAAACTGTGGTAAATTCCGCAGCAATATGTTAAAATCCGATAAGAACGATGATTAAGGAGAGGGTATTATGCTTCGCAGACAGATGCAGCTTGATTTTTCAGGAATAAAGACATATTCCGCCGAGGACAGGCACAACCTCGTCACCATAGACAATATGATGACTCCAGGGGTCACGCCGCACGAGGAATTTGTATACGAGGGCTTTGACGAGCTTGTTGAGAGAATAGTCAAGGCGCGCAAGAACGGGCATCCGGTAATATGGAGCATGGGCGCTCATGTTGTCAAGAACCGCCTTTCGCGCTATGTCATCGAGCTGATGAAGATGGGTGTTATCACGCACATCGCCGCAAACGGTGCGACGAGCATACACGACTTTGAGCTGGCGTATCTCGGCGGCACCTCGGAGGATGTGCCGACCGCCATAGAGGACGGCTCATTCGGAATGTGGGAGCAGACGGGCGCGTGGATGAACGAGGCAATTAAGCGCGGCGCGGAGCTCGACTTGGGCTACGGCGAGGCGCTCGGCGAATATATAGACATGCACCCCGAAAAGTTCCCCAACCGCGAGGACTGCATACTTTGGAACGCATACAAGCTGGACATTCCCGCAACTTATCATATAGCGCTCGGCACGGATATCATCCATCAGCACCCCACCTGCGACATGGGAGCTATCGGCAAATGCTCCGGAATCGACTTCAAGAAGATGGCCTACAGCGTGTCGCAGCTCGACGGCGGCGTTTTCCTGAACTTCGGCTCGGCAGTCATAGGCCCCGAGGTATTCTTAAAGACGCTCTCGATAGCGCGAAATCTCGGCTATCCGACATTTAATATAACAACCGCAAACTTTGACCTCGTGCGCCTGGGCAACTTCCGCTGCAAGATAGGCTACGAGGATCCGAACTACTATTACCGCCCGCGCAAGAATATAGTCAACCGCCCGACCTGCCGCGGCGGTTGGGGTTGGCACTTCGAGGGCGACCATCAGATAACAATTCCCACACTTTACGACAAGCTCAAAGAGCAGCTTTAAATAGCTTTAACGAGGGTTAAGCCATGCTTTCAAAGGAACAGGTCAAAAAAATATGCGCGGGCATAAAAAACGCGAGAATAGGAATAATCGGCGACTTCTGCGTTGACATCTACTGGCACGCGGACATGAGAAAATCCGAGCTTTCGCGCGAGACTCCGCACTATCCCCTGCCGATAGTCGGCGAGCGGGTCTATCTCGGCGCGGGCGGAAATGTTGCGGCGAATCTCGCGGCTCTCGCGCCTAAGGAGCTTTTTGCCGTATCGCTTATCGGCGGCGACTGGCGCGGTATGCTCATGGAGGACATATTCGAAAGGAGCGGCATGAACAGGGATTTTGTTATCAAAGCGCCCGACCGCTTCACCAACGCCTACTGCAAGCCCATGCGAAAGGGCATATCGGAGCTTGAGTACGAGGACCCGCGTCTCGACTTCGGCAACTACGAGCCGATATCAGAGGAGACTGAGGACAGGGTCATTGAAAACCTACGAAAAGTCGCCGAGAATATCGACGTGCTGTGCGTTGCCGATCAGTTCATGTTCGGCATAATAACAAAGCGCGTGCGCGATGAGATAATCGCCCTTGCAAGGGCGGGGCTCACCGTCGTTGCGGACAGCCGCTGCAGCATCGGCGAATATACCGACTGCATATTGAAGCCCAACGAGGTCGAATGCTGGCGCGCGGTCTATAATAACGAGGGCTACGCGGACGCGGGATATGACGAGTTTATCAAGGCGGCGAAGCTGCTTGCGAAAAAGAACCGCTCGACCGTTTTCTGCACACTTGGAAAGCACGGCTCGGCGGTGACGGACGGAAACGTTGCAGAGACAGTCGAGGCAGTACTCTATAAAGGCGAGATTGATATCTGCGGCGCGGGTGACACCTCGCTCTCCGCTTTTTCCGCGGCGTTGGCGGCAAAGGCCGATTTCAAAACGGCGGCGGAATTCGCGTCACTCGCATCCGGCGTAACGGTCAGGAAGATAGGCGTCACGGGCACCGCGTCGCCCGAGGAAATAGAGGCGCTCGCAAAATAAAAAACAAGAGGCATTGAGATGAGTTTTTCAATTGAAACAATAAAAGAATACACCGGCGCGGGCTTCAAATGCGCCCTGTTCGATTTCGACGGCACGATAAGCCTTATCCGCGAGGGCTGGCAAAAGGTCATGGTTCCCTATTTCTGCGAGGTCATAGAGGCGCTCGGCACTGGCGAGAGCGAGGACGGCATACGCGAAGAGGTGACCGAATTTGTCGACCGCTTGACGGGCAAACAGACCATATTCCAATGCATCGCGCTTGACGAGGCGGTCGTTCGCCGCGGCGGGAAGCACGTTGACCCGGGCGAATATAAAAAGGAATATCTGCGCAGGCTCGAAATGCGGATAGCCGACAGGAAGAGAGGGCTCGAAAGCGGCGCGCTCTCTCCCGACAGCCTTGCGGTCAAGGGGTCGGTCGAATTCGTAAGGGCGCTCAGAGACACGGGGATAAGATGCTTTCTCGCAAGCGGCACGGACGAGGATGACGTGATATACGAGGCGTCGCTCATAGGCGTTCGGGAGCTGTTCGACGGCGGCATCCACGGAGCGAGGGACGCGCTGCTCGACTGCTCGAAGGAGGCGGTCATAAAGAATATGATAGATGAGCAGAAGCTCGACCCTGAGGAGCTTGTCACCTTCGGCGACGGGTTCGTCGAAATTGAGCTCACGGCGAAGCTCGGCGGCTATGCGGTCGGCGCGGCGACGGACGAAAAAACCGGCGACGGCATAGACGAAAAGAAGCGCGCAAGGCTCATTTCCGCGGGCGCGGACATGATAATTCCGAACTTCGAAAATCAAAAATCGGTGCTCGAGGCGCTAAGAATTATATAACTTAAAATATAATGAAATTTTATAAACTACGTTATAACAAAGTATATAGTTTTTATTAAATCACTTGCACTTTTCTTTACAAAATGATATAATATATTTGTAAAATAACAAAAAAAACGCAAGCTGTTCTATTTTTTTGCCGAGGCTTCGCAAACCGCGTACAGCCCAAAAGTTCATACGGGAGACTCTGCAATAACCGGATATGAGACGATTGTTTTTTTCGGTGCAATCCGAAAAGTATTCGTCCTTTTATTGCGATTTAGGTCTTTTTGTATAATAGAAAATAAATAGAACTTCGCAGGAGTCGGGCTTTCAGATCCTGTCCCGAGTCTTTGCGTTTTGAAAAGGCGGTGATATGTAGCAGACAAAACTGCAACTTGCCGAACCGGACAAGCCGGACGGCAACTCCCTCCGCACGAAAACGCACGGGGGAAAACTTTTAAAAAAAACAACAAATCGGAGGAACAAAAAAAATGAAAAAGCGAATTTTAAGCATGCTGCTTTGCTGCCTCATGCTGTTCGGACTGGTTTTCACAGTCTCCGCAGATCCCGATCAGCCCGAAGTTGATCCCGTTGCACACGCAATCACCGTTACAACCGAAAACGGCACTGCAACCGCATCCGCGGAAACCGCTTTCGCAGGCACGGAAATCACCCTTACCGCAGAAGCCAACGAGGGCTTCAGATTCCTGAAGTGGGAAGTTGTTGAGGGTCAGATTGAGATAGCAGACGACAAGTTCGTTATGCCCGACACGGACGTTGTTATCAATGCGGTCTTCGAGAAGATCCCCGTTGAGCACAAGATCACCGTAAAGCCCTCCAAGATGGGCAAGGCTTACTCCAACCCCAAGACTGCTATTGCCGGCACTGAGATAGTTCTTACCGCAGAGCCCGACAGCGGCTATTTCTTCGCAGGCTGGAAGGTCGTTGAGGGCGATATCACAATCGCCAGCGACAAGTTCATCATGCCCGACGAGGATGTTGTTATCGAGGTTATCTTCTCCAAGGAGAGCGCTATCAAAGTTACCACCGACGGTAACGGCGAAGCTTCCGCCGATAAAGCAACGGCTGTCAACGGCGATGAGATAACCCTCACCGCTGCCCCCAAGGAAGGCTATGCCTTCAAGGAGTGGCAGGTCATAAAGGGCAACGTCGAGATAAAGGACAACAAGTTCATAATGCCCGACGAGGATGTTGAAGTTAAGGCCATATTCGCCGCAGAGCACAAGATCGTTGTTCTGACCGATAAGAACGGCACCGCTTCTGCTTCCGCAACCGATGCTATCGCAGGCACCGAGATAGTTCTCACCGCCAAGGGCAATGACGGCTACTACTTCAAGGAGTGGCAGGTCATCAGAGGCAATGTCGAGATAAAGGACAACAAGTTCGTTATGCCCGATGAGGATGTCACCGTTAAGGCTATCTTTGCGGAAATCAAGGACGCTCCGAACGATGACGACATGAACGTTAAGCGCGACATACATTTCGTATTGGTCAAGACTGACGGAAACGGCGTAGGCGTTGCATATCCGCCTTACTCCGAGGCAGGCACAAAGGTAACGGTCGTTGCCATTGCGAAGCCCGGCTACAAGTTCAAGGAGTGGAAGGTCGTCAAGGGCGGCGTTGAGTTAGAGAACAAGAAGATTGCTTCGTTCGTAATGCCCGCAGAGAACGTTATACTTGAGGCTATATTCGAGTCCGACGGCACCGAAGGCGACAAGCCCACCCTGCCCGAGATTCCGAAGCCTGATTTCCCGAAGCCCGACAAGCCCAACAAGCCCGAGGATCCCAGCACTCCGAGCACTCCCGACGCTCCCAGCAATCCCGAGGCTCCCGAAGTACCCGACACCGGAGATAACACCAATGTTCTCCTTTGGGTTGCTGCTATGGTTCTCGGCGGCGGCGCTGCTATAAGCACTGTCGTTGTCAGCAAGAAGAAGAAGGAAGAGAACTAATCTCTGATCTTCCGACACGCTAACAAAAGTAAAAAGAGCGGTCGCTTCGGCGGCCGCTCGATTTTTATTTGGCGACGGAAAAATACAAATTATTGCGCGAAAAATCCCGATGCAGTGCATAACCGCATCGGGATAAAGCATGTCAGAATTTCAATTTAAAGCATTGACGCTGCCTTTTAGGACGCATTACTCCCCTATCGGCTCCGACTTCCGGGTGTTCGCGCCGAAATAGATACCGGAACGGCCGAACCGATTGGAAATCACGGTTTCGTGCTTTTATTTCAGGCCTTTTACAAGTTTAATAATCTGAACGGAGAAGGTCACAGATAATTCTGCAAGTCTATTTTTCTTTTATATTCGTATCACCTGTTTATATGGACAGTGTATCATAAATCCGAACATTGTTCAATGACGCCGACGCTGTGCGCCCGATGATGTCGCTTGCGCTTCGAAATGTTGCTGTTTGCTTCGCTCACGGTGAAATAATTTGCTCTGCAAATTGTGAAATTTGACGCTTCGCATCAAGTGAAATGAAATAAAGCCTCACCGCCGCAGCGATTTCACACGCCGCAGGCGTATTTCACATTTACGGAGCAAATATTTCACATCGAAGATATTTCACTCGTTCCGACGGAACAAATTTCACTGAAAAAAGCATTTGCAATCCTCTGCAAAAATACTGCTTATAGCTTCTACAATGTCTAAAAGCTACATTGCCTGCGTTTTATAAATATAACTCCTGTGAAATATCCTGCTGACGCAGGATGTGAAATGTTTGCCTTACGGCAAATGTGAAATATTGCTCCTTCGTCGCAATGTGAAATAAAATTCGTTCTCCACGCGCCGCAGGCGTATTTCACATTTGCGGAGCAAATATTTCACATCGAAGATATTTCACTCGTTCCAAAGGAACGAATTTCACTGAAAAAAGCATTTGCAACCGCAAATGCTTTTTTCATGGTGCGGGCGACCGGACTTGAACCGGTACGGTGTCACCACCGAGGGATTTTAAGTCCCTTGCGTCTGCCGATTTCGCCACGCCCGCATATAATCAACCGCCGAAAGCCTTATCGGCGGTTAATATTATATTGCATTATCCGACGTTTGTCAACAGATTTATGCTCCTACGCTTCCATTCCGAACGGGTCGTCGTAGTGGTGCGCCTGCTCGAGCATCATATCCTTGACCTTCATCAAGCGAGTTGTTGTGCTGCGCTCGTTCTCGTCGAGCTTCATCGAGATATACTTTATCGTCTCCTCATACTGAGGAATCATAACGTGCTCAAGGGCATTGACCCTGCGGCGCGTTTTTTCTATCTCGCCCGCGAGCAGCTGGCACGACTTCTCGATCTCCGCAAGTCTCAGCATATCGGGCATTATCTCCGAAAGCGCGCTGACCGCATTGTCAAGCTCCGCCGAGGTGAACGCCGTTCCGTAGGAATAGATGTCGTTCCTGTCGGCAGTCTTGTACTGAACATCGAAAACCGGAATCATAACGCTCATCACGTTTTTCTCCGAGCTCTCGAGGCTCATCTCCTGCGTGGGGAGCATCATGGCGACGCTCAGGCTCTTGTCGTTCATGGCGCTTCTGGCTATCTCCATGTTGACGTTCGCCTGCTTTATCCCCTCTTCCACACGGATGCGAAGAGCCTTATTCTCTTTTACGAGATCGAGGAAGCGGCGCATGAGCTCATCGCGCTTGTCTTTGAGCAGCTTATGTCCCCTGCGCGCCGTGGAAAGCTTGCGCTTGAGGTTTGTAAGCTCCATTCGCGTGGGGTTCACGTTCATTACCGCCATAGTCTATCACTTCTTCCCATATGGATTCAGAACTTGCCGTAATACTTATCGAGGAACTCGTCACTGACACGCTTGAGCTCGCTGCGCGGAAGTATCGAGAGGAGCTTCCAGCCGATGTTGAGCGTGTCCTCGATGCTGCGGTCGGTGTCAAAGCCCTGCGAGACATATTCCTTCTCGAATTCGTCCGCAAACTTTGCGTAGAGCTTATCCATATCCGTCAGCGCGTCCTCGCCCAGAACAACCATGAGTTCCTTTGCGTCCTTACCGCGCGCATACGCGGAGAACAGCTGGTTCATCGTGTTCGAGTGGTCGGCTCTCGTCTTGCCCTCGCCGATACCCTTATCTTTAAGTCGGGACAGGGACGGCAGAACGTCGATAGGCGGATTGATGCTCTTTCTGTAAAGCTCACGGCTGAGGATTATCTGACCCTCGGTGATGTAGCCCGTAAGGTCGGGAATGGGATGGGTCTTATCATCCTCGGGCATAGTGAGAATGGGAATCATCGTTATGCTGCCGGGCTTGCCCTTCTGCCTGCCTGCGCGCTCATATATAGACGCGAGGTCGGTGTACATATAGCCGGGATATCCGCGGCGTCCGGGGACTTCCTTTCGCGCCGCCGAGACTTCACGCAGAGCGTCCGCGTAGTTCGTGATATCGGTCAATATAACAAGGACGTGCATCCCGCGGTCAAACGCGAGATATTCCGCGGCGGTCAAAGCCATCTTGGGCGTTGCGATACGCTCGATGGCGGGGTCATTTGCGAGGTTCGAGAACATAACGGTTCTGTCGAGCGCGCCGGTGCTTCTGAAGCTCTCGACGAAGTAGTTCGACTCCTCGAAGGTTATACCCATAGCCGCAAATACAACGGCGAACTGCTCGTTATCGCCGAGCACCTTTGCCTGACGCGCTATCTGAGCCGCGAGGTTTGCATGGGGCAGACCGGAGGCCGAGAATATCGGCAGCTTCTGACCTCTGACGAGGGTATTAAGTCCGTCAATGGCGGATATACCGGTCTGTATGAACTCCTGCGGATAGCTTCTGGCGGCCGGATTCATCGGCAGGCCGTTGACATCCATTCTCTTCTCGGGGATTATCTCGGGGCCGCCGTCTATGGGTCTGCCGAGTCCGTCAAAGACACGGCCGAGCATATCGGGCGAAACGCCGAGCTCCATCTGCCTGCCGGAGAAGCGCACCTTGCTGTTGGCGAGGTTGATTCCGGCGGAATTTTCAAACAGCTGAACAAGTGCGTTCGTGCCGTCTATTTCAAGCACGCGGCAGCGGCGGGTCTCGCCGTTTGCAAGCTCTATTTCGCCGAGCTCGTTATACTTAACTCCCTCGACCTCACGCACGAGCATAAGAGGTCCCGAAACCTCCTGAATAGTTCTGTATTCTTTAGGCATCAGTAATCCTCCCTTGCGTCAACAGCGGCTTTTATCTCGGAATCTATCGCCGCACAGACTGTTTTATATGTGTCCTCAATGTCATTTTCATGGACATATTTGAAGCGTCCGATGCTCTCTCTCGAGGGTATCGAGACAAGCTTCTCTATATTCGCGCCCTTTTTGAGAGCGTCGAGAGAGCCGTCATAGAAGCGCAGGACAAGCTTCATCATAAGGTACTGCTTGCGAAGAGACGAATATGTGTCAACCTCGTGGAAAGCGAGCTGATGCAGGAAGTCCTCGCGTATCGAGCGGGCTGTCTCCATCTTGAGTCTGTCGGTCGGCGAAAGAGCGTCCATACCGACGAGCTTGACTATCTCATCGAGCGAGGCTTCGTCGGAGAGCAGAGCCATAAGCCTTGCGCGAAGCGAAGTCCACTCCTCGGAGACATTATCATTGAACCAGCTTCCGAGCGAGTCGGCGTAGAGCGAGTAGCTCGTCAGCCAGTTTATCGCCGGGAAGTGTCGCTTATATGCGAGAGCGGAATCGAGTCCCCAGAAAACCTTGACTATTCTCAATGTCGCCTGAGAGACGGGCTCCGAAATATCACCGCCGGGAGGCGAAACCGCGCCTATGACCGAGAGCGCGCCCTCGCGTCCGTCGGAGCCGAGGGACACAACGCGTCCCGCGCGCTCGTAGAACTGAGCAAGTCGGCTGCCCAAATATGCGGGATAGCCCTCCTCGCCGGGCATTTCTTCAAGTCTGCCGGACATCTCGCGCAGAGCCTCTGCCCAACGGGAGGTCGAGTCCGCCATGAGGGCGACGGAATAGCCCATGTCTCTGAAATATTCCGCTATCGTGATGCCCGTATATATCGACGCTTCACGCGCGGCGACGGGCATATCCGAGGTGTTTGCGATAAGCACGGTGCGCTCCATGAGCGACTTGCCCGTATGCGGGTCGATAAGCTCGGGAAACTCGTTCAAGACGTCGGTCATCTCGTTGCCGCGCTCGCCGCAGCCGATGTAGACAACTATATCCGCCTCAGCCCATTTTGCAAGCTGATGCTGAGTGACGGTCTTTCCGCTTCCGAACGGGCCGGGAATCGCCGCAACGCCGCCCTTGGCTATCGGGAAGAGCGTATCGACGACGCGCTGACCGGTGACGAGCGGAACATTCGGCGCGAGCTTCTTTTCAAACGGTCTGCCGCGGCGCACGGGCCACTTCTGCATGAGCGTTACGGGCAGCTCATCGCCGTTTGCGGTCTCTATCGAGCCTATCTGCTCTGTGACTGTGTAATCGCCCTCGGCTATCGCCTTTACCGTGCCGACAACGCCGGGCTTCACCATTATTCTGTGTTCGACTATCTCGGTCTCCTGCACGGTGCCGAGAATGTCTCCGCCGACGACCTTGTCGCCGGGCTTTACCTTGGGCACGAAATGCCACTTTTTATCTCTGTCGAGAGCGGGCACCTCTATACCTCTGACAAGGCTGTTGCCGACGAGCTCGCGTATCTTTTCGAGCGGGCGCTGAATGCCGTCGAAAATGCCCTCGATAAGTCCGGGGCCGAGCTCAACGCTAAGCGGCTCGCCCGTTGACTCGACGGGTTCGCCCGTGCCGAGTCCCGAGGTCTCCTCATAGACCTGAATCGAGGCTCTGTCGCCGTGCATCTCTATTATTTCGCCGATAAGCTTGCTGTCGCTGACGCGCACAACGTCGAACATATTCGCCTCGCGCATACCTGTCGCAACAACGAGCGGTCCGGCTATTTTTGAAATCTTTCCAGTAGTCATATCAGTTATCACGCCTTTCAGTCGAGCGTCATTATTTGTCCAGAATGTCCGAGCCGACCGCCTTTTGTACGGAGCTGCTGACATTCTTCATACCCATGCCCGTGTTCCCCTTTACTCCGGGAATGGGCACTATCGCGGGCAGAGGTCTTGTGCGGTAGCGCTCAAGCTCGTTTTCGAGCCCAGAGGCCAGAGCCTCCGTGATAAATATCACCGCATACCCGCTCTCCGCCATTTTGTGGAGCATCGGCGCCGCCTCGGACGGTTCGTCGACGGGGAAGATGTGCATTCCGAGAGAGGCAAAGCCGAAGATACTGTCTCTGTCTCCCATAACGGCTATCTTATGCATAGACTTCCCTCACTCTCGCTCTTATTGTATCTGCGGAAAAGCCGTTGAGCTTCGCAGATAATATAACTCTGACATTTTTAGTCTCCGTCTCTACGGCGCTGTAATAGGCCGCGAGCGGGTCGGGGCCGAAGGCGGTATATTTCGCTTCGGTCATCTGCTGCGCCGAAAGCTCGTCGCATTTCTTTTCGAAAGCGGTAAGACCCTCCTTGAGGCTGTCCGCAAGGGAACCGAATTCGGTATTTGCGAGCAGCTCGGCAACCGCGTCAACGCCCTCAAACGCCGCCTGAATCAGCTCATCCGAGCTGAAGCTCTCGCACGGGCAGAGCGCGTTTTTGATATAATCCGCCGTTCTCCCCGTTGAGGCGCAGCGCAGAGCAGTCTTTATGTTTGCGGCCGCAGATGAGAGCTCGACCTCCTTCATCAGAAGCCCGCTCCCGCTCTTTTCGGCGAACTGCTTTCTCGTTTTCAGCGCCGCCGTGTCTATCACGGTATCCGCAAGTCTGCCGCTCTCAAGCTTGACTATCGCGTCATACGCCGCCTTTGCACATTCTCTCATGCACTCGGGCAGGGAATCAAGCTCATTTTGCACGACACAGCCGATTATCTCCTCGGGGTTCCATACGCTCGGTCTTACAACGTAGTCGGAAGGGTCGAGGTCTGAAAACTTCGCCTTTAGCACCGCCTTGAGATTGAAGAAATCGTTGTTGATAACAAGCGCATCGAGCAGCGACGCATCCGGCGCGCTCTCCTCGAGTAGCTGCCATGCCTCGCTCATATGCTCCTCGAGCATCGGCGCGTAGTCGTGGCCGACGCCGTCGGTATGCCAGCCCTTGTCGCCGAGCAGACGCAGAGCCGCATCATAGCTCTCGGCCGTTATAAGCTGTTCCGTTTCGGCGGGAGAGAGCAGATTCACTTCGTTGGCTCTGACTCGCGCTACGGCGTAGGCATATTCATTTTCATGCATATTTCTCACCGCCGTTTAAAATATCACGCCGCAGACCTTCTCGCGGACAATGTCCTTCTGCTCGTTTATGAGCGCTCTGAAGGTGCAGTTCATCTCAATATCGCCGTAGACGAGGATAAAGCCGTTGTCGATATCCGCGCTCTGCCCGGAGAGCTTCACCGAGCCGTCCGTGAGCGCCGCGTTTATCCTGTCCGCAAAGCCCGAGGGCACGCGGTCAAGGTATCTCTTTGAGAGTCGCAGCTCCCCTTCGCCCTTTCCGGCGTTTTTGACAGCGAGCTTTTCGAGCGCCGCGAAATACTCGTCCGCGCCCATATCGCACATGGCGTCATACGCCGCCTCTATCGCCGCGTCCACCGCTTCAACCTTTGCCGAGAGCTCCGCCCTGCGGGCAATGCCGCTGACATTCGCCTCGGACATCGTCATTATCGACTGTGCCTTTTTCTCGGCGTCCGCTATAATCTCGGCATAGACCTGCTCGGCGCGCTCATCCGCGTCGCTGACGATATCCTGCGCCCTTTTCTGCGCCTGATCCGCTATCTCGCGGCAGCTTGCCAGAGAATCGGCGTTTATTTTTTCAATTATTCTGTCAAGTCCGCTCATCATTTCATCCCTTTCGCCGGCGCAAATACGCCGTTTTTTTCGTCAGATCAGATATTGAGTCCGCTGATGCTGAAGATGGAAAGGATCGAGACAAGCAGGGCGATAACGGCGTAGGTCTCGACCATTGCCGCCATGGTTATAGCCTTACCGTTCTGGTCGGGCTTCTTGGCTATGATGCTGACGCCTGCCGCTGCGGTCTTGCCCTGTGCTATCGCGGAGAAGTAACCGACTATTGCTATGGGCATACAAGCCGCAAACATCATAAGACCTTTTTCTATCGAGAGAGGCTCAAAGCCGCTGCCTATGACACCCATTCTGTTGAGCGCAAGGAACGCGGTCAGGAAGCCGTAAAGACCCTGAGTACCGGGGAGAATCTGAAGGATAAGCACCTTACCGAACTTCGAGGGATCCTCCGTGATGACGCCCGCTCCGGCCTGACCGACGAGGCCGACACCCTTTGCGGAGCCCATACCGGAGAGTATAGCCGCAAGAGCGGCGCCGAGAACTGCTATTGACGTTCCGAGACTTGAAAAAATAGACATTACTGTATTTCCTCCTTGAATCTGAAATGTTTTGTATCTGCTTTTAAGGGGGTGAAGGAGCGTCCTCCGCCCTCATAAAATTTTGAGAAGAATTCAACATACTGAAGTCTGTTCGTGTGGACATAGGTTCCGATAAGGTTTATTGCGATATTCGCCGTATGTCCGAGCAGGAAAACTCCGATAAACAATATGAGCTTTGCTATCTTGTTGCCGGGCATTGTGCCGAGCAGGTTTATGACGGTAGCTATAACGCCGGTTGAAAGTCCGAGCGCAAGCAGACGCGAATAGGAGAGAATATCTCCGAGATATCCGGACGCCGTGTTATAGAGTCCGTAGAGTCCGCCGCCGAGCTTGCCGATAATATTCTTCGAGTTTCGTCCGCTTGTCAAAACAGTCAGCACCGCGCCGACAAGGGCAACATATTTGCCGACATTTGTAAGCGTCTGCGGCACATCGATTATTATGCCTGCACCGAGGGGTGCGATACCCGCTACAAGCAAATAGACGGGAATGACGTCGCAGAATGCGTCAAGCTTCTTGCCGTCCTTCCACAGCATATAGAACCTGACCGCGAGACCCGCGAACAGATGGATTATGCCGAACAGGAACGAATAGAGCAGCAGCTTCATCGGGTCGTTGACCGGCTCGAACCAGACTGCCGTCGAGCCTATCTCCTTGCCGAAGAACTCGCGCGCTATGACCTGCGGCGCGTCTCCGAACCAGCTGCCGAACATCGTGCCCCAGAACACGGTCGAGATTCCGCAATAGAGGAACATATTGACCGTCTTTTTCATCTTGGGCTCAAGCTTGAGCTTTGCCTTGGCTATGAGCATGGCGATAACCATTATCACTCCGTAGCCCGCGTCAGAAAGCATGATGCCGAAGAACACATAGTAGAAGAACGCCATAACGGGGTTCGGGTCCACATCGTCGCGGTTGGGCATGGAATACATTTCGGTTATCGGCTCGACGGGGGCGACGAAAGCGTTGTTTTCGAGCAGCACCGGCACATCCGCCTGAGCGTCCGGCTCGGTTATCTCGATAGCCACCGTGTAGTTCTTTTCGAGCGTCTCAACCACTTTCGATACCCGCTTCTCCGGAATATATCCCGTGAGGACAAAAATACGGTTTGTCATGGCTATGCGCTCGAGAGCCGCATATTTTTCTTTCTTGATTGCAAAATAATCAATGACGAAGCCGATATCGTCGCAGCAGTCCGCAAGCTTCACTATTTCTGCCTGCGCCGCCTCGGAATCCTTGTTGTTCTGCTCCGTCTGTTTTTCGAGCCGTTCGTATCTCACGCGCGGCGGGTGCTTCGTCGGGTCGGACGGATAAGCGAAGTTCAGGACTCTCAGCGCCTCGAAAACTTCCTTTTCGCACTCCTTGTGGCACATCACGACTGCGCACGTGCGCTCGGCCGATGCCGAGATTATCTGCGCGTCGACCTCGCTTGCCTCCGGCGCGGCCTCGGCTATCGCCTCAAGAAGCGACTGAGCGTCATATTGCACCGGGAACGAGCCGACAAAGACCGCTGTTGATTCCGTGCCCTTGCATTTCATCGGGATATCGAGCTTCAGCCACGGTTCGAGCGCATCCATCGCGGTGCGGCAGCGGACATTGTCCGCCGCATATTCGCGGATATCCGCCTCGAGCGAGTTTATCTTATAGCACTTGCGGAGAATCTCGTCCACCTCGTCCGCTTTTTTGAGATACTCCGAAACCTCGAGCACTTTTCTGCCGCCGAACGACGACATGAGGCTCTGTATAAGCCCCTTTTTCTGCGGGGCGTACTTGTTAAGCGTTTTCTGCGCGCTCTCCGCCGCCGCAAGGTACCGCTCGAAGGTCGAAACGGTGACGCCCGTTGACAGCTTGCAAAGAGCTTCGCTCTCTTCGCAGTCGGTCAGCTCGACAGTACCCATACGCTGAAGGCAGTCGATTATCTCCTTGCTCTGCTCAAGCGGAGCGAGCAGCTCGATGCACTTCATTTTAAGCTTTGCCAACCTGACACCTCCTGACTTTTCTGTAATTTATGAGCCGTTTCATCAGATAACCGTCTCCATGACCGCTTTGATTGCATCGGCTCTGTGCGTTTCTGCCGCGGCAAGCACTTCGCGCTTGCGCTCCTCGGCCGCCCTTTGGGCTTTCTCTTCGTTTGCACGCGCCTGTTCGCGTGCGCTTTCGATGATTTCCTCCGCTCTCTTTGCAGCCTCGGCCTTTTTCCTTGCGACCGCGCCCTCGCCCGCTTCGACCGCCGCATCGACGGTTATCTGCGCCTGCTCGTGCGCCGCTTTCTGCGCCTCTCTGTCCGAATTTTCGGCATCAAGCACCTTTGAAAGCATCTCGGACGCCATAGAAACACGCTCCTTTCGTCGGCGGATATATTTTCCGCCGCAATTTCTATTATTTTACCACAAAATTATGACTTAAAAATGAACACAAAGCATAAATAAATATTTTTTTATCTATAATGCCTGTATCTATATCCAACTCCCCCCATTCTGAACAATAATTCTATCACAGCCCGCCGCACATTTAAATACCCAACTTCCGCCCGCTGTCGCAAAGTTGCACAATCTGGCGCAAATGTCCAAAAGGTTGTAAACATCGGACGCATTTGTTATAATAGATCATACTCAAAACGGAGGAAAAAGCTATGACTGAAAAACTTTCGGCATTTGACCTTGAAACATTTATATCGAAGCTCGTTGACGCGCTGCCCAAATTCGTCGGAGCGGCAATAATAATCGCGCTCGGCTTCTGGGTCAGCGCCCTTATAGGCAAGCTGCTGATAAAGGGGCTTGAGCGAAAGGGCGTTGACGCGTCCATTCACTCGTTTCTTCGCAGCATAGTAGTTTGGGTGCTGAGATTTGCGGTCATACTCTCCGCTCTCTCTACCCTCGGCTTCAATCTCAACTCCTTCATAGCCGCCCTCGGCGCGGCGGGGCTGACTGCCGGAATGGGTCTGCAAAACAGTATCGCCCAATTTGCCAGCGGCATACAGATACTCGTCAACAAGCCTTTTAAAAGCGGCGACTTCGTTGAGCTCGAAAACATAAGCGGCCGCGTCCACGAGATAAAGCTGATGTATACGGTGTTTATAACCGTCGACAACAAGCGCGTCATTGTCCCTAATTCGCACATCACGAGCAACAATATTATCAACTACAACGCCGAGGGACGCCGCAGGCTCGATATGACCTTCTCCGTCTCCTATTCAGACGACATCGCCCTCGCAAAGCAGGTGCTTTTGGCGCAGGCTCTCAAAAACGAGCTCATATACAAAAATCCCGAGCCCAATGTCGTAGTCAAGCAGCAGTCTGCAAGCAGCATGGATCTTCTGCTCATCGCGTGGTGCTCGTCCTCCGACTATCTGACCGCCTACTACAAAATGCAGGAGGAGGTCAAGCTCGCATTTGACGAAAACGGGATAAATATCCCGTTCAACCAGCTCGACGTCCACATTTCTAATTCGTAAATAACACAATTGTCAGAATGCACAAAAAACGCCCCTGCTTGTCTGATAGATTTTCATCGAAAAAAGTTATTTTTAGCTACTAAACGGGCGCTTTTTATTATATAATGTAGATGAAGGATGTCGCACTCAACAGGAGTCGCCGCCACGGCAGGCGCCGACTTGCGGGTGCAAGACAGGAGACAATTTAATCTGCGGAGGGAATTATTATGTCAGAAGCTTTAACTGCACCGGATTTTACAACCATTCCTGTAGGACCGCTCGCGCTTATCGCACTGCCCGGCTGTGAGGAGCTGGCCGCAAAGATCGACGCCTACCTCAAAACTTGGCGTGAGATCCGCGAGAGCGAGCACAAAACGACCATCGCATTCTCAGGCTATCAGCGTGACTCATATCTCGTCAAAGCGGCATTCCCGCGCTTCGGTTCGGGCGAAGCGAAATGCCACATTCAACAGTCCGTTCGCGGCTACGATATCTTTATCGTCTGCGATATGTTCAACTACGGCATGACCTACAAGATGTACGGCAGGGACAATATGATGAGCCCCGACGACCACTACGCAAACCTCAAGCGCGCCATAAGCGCCATAGGCGGCAAGGCAAGACGTATCACCGTTATCATGCCCATGCTCTACGAAGGAAGGCAGCACAGACGCTCGAGCAGAGAGTCTCTCGACTGCGCCATGGCTCTCCAGGAGCTGAGCGATCTCGGAGTTGACAACATCATCACCTTCGACGCACACGACGCAAGAGTTCAGAACGCCATACCGAATCACGGCTTTGAAAACATTCAGCCCGCATATCAGATGATAAAGGCACTCGTCAAGAACGTCACCGACCTCAAAATCGACAACGATCATCTGATGATAATTTCCCCCGATGAGGGCGGCATGAGCCGCTGCATCTATTATTCGACCGTCCTCGGCGTTGACCTCGGTATGTTCTACAAGAGACGCGACTACTCGGTAGTTATCGACGGAAGAAACCCGATAATCGCCCATGAGTTCCTCGGCGACAATGTTGAGGGCAAGGATGTCATTATAGTCGACGATATGATCTCCTCCGGAGATTCGATGATTGAAGTTGCCACAAAGCTCAAGGAGCTCAAGGCAAGAAGAATTTTCGTCTGCACCTGCTTCGGTCTGTTCTGCAACGGACTCGAGTCGTTTGACAAGGCATATGAAAACGGCCTTATCAGCAAAGTGTTCACCACGAACCTCATCTACAGAACCCCCGAGCTCAAGCAGCGCGAGTGGTATGTCGAGGTTGACCTGTCGAAGTACATCTCCTATGTTATCGACACCTTGAACCACGACACCTCGGTCAGCAAGCTTCTCGACCCGAAGGACAGGATAAACAAGCTCCTTGTCGACAAAGGCTTTCGCACCGCAGAAGAAGTGAAATAAAAAACACAAAGGCCGTCCGAGCAGTCGGGCGGTCTTTTTATGCTCCGCGCCGTGCGCAGGCAGAAAAATATAAACAAAGCAAAAGCTGCAATCCGCGACTGAGCCGTGAATTGCAGCCTTTTCTATTATTCTGCGCCGAAAGCGCCGTGGGCTTTATTTGCCGGCCTTGAGCTCCTTCATCATCTCGGCATAAGCCTTGACGAGGGTCGAAGCAACCGTTCTGCCGAAGGAGATGGTCTCCTGATAATGGTCGCCGAGCAGGTCGGAGCCATCAAAGAAGATCATGCAGTAGTCATTGTCGGGCACGACGTATCCGCAGGCATCGTTCGCCTCGCCGAATACATAGAGCTCAACGTCTCTGCCCGCATAGTCGCTGACCATGCTGTTGAGCGACGGATAGCCGAAATCTTTGCCGCTGTAGGCATTCTCGGCGAGGCACGCGCCCTTTCCGTCAATGAGCTCGGGCGATACTTCGCCGGGCAGGAGCGCTACCTTTATATTCTTGCCTATCTCAAGATAGCCTATCTCCGTCGTGGTATAGAGAGTCTCGTTCTTATCGTAATAAATCTTGTTGCCGACGAGCTTCGCCTTGCCGACAGCCTCGATAACGGGATTGCTTATCTCGACCAAGACTTCCTTGTGTCTGATATTGAGTATGGGCTCGACTCTCGTCTCCTCGACGGGCTCCCAATTCTCATACCAGACGCTTATTTCGCTAAGCTTCTTCTGCTTCTCCTCGTCGGTGAGCTCCTCGTTATTTCTTATCGCCTCGGCGGCATCGGCATAGAACTTATCGTTCGTAAGCCAATCGCCGGCGCGCATGATTTCGTCCTTGGTCATAGTCAGGGCGACTACCATTCTGCCCAGCTCGTTACCGTAGCGTGTGGCCTCCTCGCTTCTGCGCACGGTGGCAACGCCGTCGTTCGTGACTCCGCGGGCGGAATAAATTCCGCACAGAGCGCCGTTAACGAACATAAAGTTCGTATTGTTGTTCTCCTTGCTGCTGATTATCTGCTCCATGTAGTAGGTATAATCGGCGGAGAGCTCCTTGCCGCTGCTCTTGTCGGTCTTGAGACCCGTGATATAGGGGTGAGCGGACATATTGACTATATAAGTCTCGGTGCTGCCGTCGTCGGGGACGAAGCGAAGTCTCGTGAGATTGTCAACAGCGTCGAAAACGCCGCGCTTGTCGTTGATATAATCCGTGCCGAGATGATCGAGAGTCGCCTCGTACATCTCACCGGACTTCATATTTCTGCACGCCTCGACTATAGTATCAGTGGTCTTTTCAAAGAGGAAATTCATATACTTCGGGTCGGTGCCGGAGGCATATTCGCCCTTGCCGCTATAGGTGACGCCGATGTTTTTCGCAAGCTTGACGAAGAAGGGATTCCAAAGACCCTGCGTGTCGATGCAGCTGTGACAATGAGTAGCAAAAACGTTGACGGAAATTATATTCTCGCCCTTGAGCTCTTTTGCCACGCGGTCGCGTATCTGCTTGATGTCCTCGCTCGCAATGCCGATGCACTCGATAGTCGAGAAAACGACCTTGCCGCGTCCGTCGTCAAGCACGACTGTGCGAACCTTCATGTCGTCGAGCACGGTCTCGACAGTGTTCGACGGGAAGTTCTGGAGCAGGTAGCCCGCAAGATAATAGTTGCCGTTGAGAACATCGTCGGGCACAAGGCTCGCCTGGCTGTAGCCGAGCTGCCACTTCGCGTCCTTTGATGCCTCGCTGACAAACTCCTTGCTGCCTCTGTAGAAGTTCTCGCTCTCGGGTTTATAGTCCTCAAGCTTGGTAAGTCCCCTCGGGAGAGGAACCATGTCCGCGATGAATCTGATTATCTTCGTGAAGACGCAGTCGAGATAAACCATGAGAATACTTGTTTTCTCTTTATCCGTCTCCATCTTCGCAAGAGCCGTAATGAGTCCCCATGGGGTGCTCACATCGTACTCCTTGCCGCCTATCAAAACCTTGAGCGGTTCGATTTTTGCCAGATTCTTGACCGCGCCGGCAGCGTCCTTGGCAACGGTAGAATTGAAGCCCTTTACCGAATCCGGGACATACTTGTCATAGTACTCATAGGCTTTCTTGGCGACTTCAATGCCGATTTTCACAAGTCCCGCGATAATCTGCGGAATTTCCGAGACCGAGACGTCAGTCGGTGCGGCATTCGCGCTCGCCGCGCTTGCGGTCGAAGCGAAGGAGCACGACATAATCATCGTCAGCGCCAGAACGACTGCGAGAATCGATTTGAGTGCTTTTTTCATCGTTTGTTTCTCCTTTATCTTTATTTTTTCAGACTGTATATCACAGGCGCGGATTCCACGCCTACGTTGCGAAGAACATATTCATAGCTCCATTTGCAGCCGCTTGTGCGCCACGCATCGGGGCCTATCCAGTGGCACTTTTTATCATAAAGATGAACTGTGCCGAACGCATTTCTGCGGTTTGTATAGAGCTTCACCGCTATCTCATGCCTGCCTGCCGAAAGCTCTTTAAGCTCCAGCTCGTACGGCGGGAAGATTATCTCCCCCGCGTGAGCGCCGTCAACGAATATCTCCGTCAGCGCTCCGTCGTAGTGCGGGACGGTGAGGCGGATATCCCCGCCGGGGCAGTCGACGCCGATGCGGTAGGTCACACAGCCGCCGTAGAACGGCAAGCCCTGATTGACTATGCTGCCGAATGCGAGCTTATCCGGGCGCTTTATAAGCTTTTTGAGCCTGCCGCGCACCTCAACTCCGAAGTCGCCGAGCAGATAGCACCATTCGACATTTGTGCGCTTGCCGAACGGGAGGACGATTTCAAGAATATTTTCCCCCTGCTCTATTCTCGGCAGAGCGACCATTTTTACGGCTCTGTCAACATAGTAGCCGATAACGGTATTGTCAACCGCCTGACCGTTCAGCGTAATCTCCGCTTTCTCCGCGTCCTCAAGGGCGAGCGATACGCCGTCAAACGCGAGAGCGCTGTCTATCTTAAAGCGGAGCCTCACCTTATGCTCGGGCACAGGCTCATGTATGACCCACGGCTGCATCACCGCGCCGCTTCGAAGCGGGAAGCCGAGCTTTTCGCGGCAGATGTTATCGGCTCTGAGAAGCTCCTCCTCATGCTCGCTCAGCTCGTCGCCGTCAAGCGCGAATCGAGCCATATCAAGAAGCATGACATTCGGCTCGTCGAGCTCGTATTCAGTCTCATAGGGGACAAGGATTTCTTTATTCTCAAGCTTCTTCGGCTCGGCATACTGCCTCTCGGAGCGGCCGTTATAGAGCCTTAACAGCAGGCTGTCAAAGTCAAAGAGTCTCGCGCTTATCACGGTGTCGCCGTTGAGATAATCAAACTGCGCGGGCTTCAGCTCGCCGCTCAAGGTATCGTATATCACGGGCGAATATTCGCCTTTTACGGTTATTTTTATATCGTCGTAAAACGCCAGATCGCAATCATATGAATCCTCCGCGTGCGCGACAAAAAGCCACAGGCTGTCCGTATCCTCGCGCAGCTGATAAATAAGCCCGTCGGAGAGATAGCCGTCCTCGTCGCGGATGCAGACGGAGCGTTCGGAATCGAGCGCCGTCAGAAGCGACGCACGCTGATAGGGTATGTTCTCGCTGCTCGCAAAGAGCCTTGCGCCCCTGTCGGACGGCTGCGCATTTTCGAGCGTCGGAGCTTCGCCGAGGAATATCACCCTGCCGCCGTCCGCCCTGAATTTTTCGAGTCTCTCGAGCGTTGACGAGCGCAGAGTTTCGCATCCGGGCACGACTATAACATCGTATTTCATCTCGCCGACTCTAAGCGGAGCATCCGCTTGCGGGCAGAGCTCGGGCAGGAGCGACTCGCTGATAAAATCAAAGTCTATGCTGCCGAAGATGAGCCACTTAGTGAGCTCTTGGAAATTTTTGTCCAGCTCCTCGCGGAAGAGTCCCGATTTGTCGTTGGGCCCCCAGTGAAGCCAAAAGCTCTCGACCGGGTGTATCACGCCGACCTTTACTATCGGCACGCCGCGGGTCATCGCCGTGGCAACTCTCGCAAAGTGATCCTCCACGCAGGAATATTTCTTATACCACGGTGACTGATAGCTTATCGAGGCGGGATAATCCCTCTTTGCCTCGCCCGCCATGGAGACCCACGACAGGTGCGGCACGCGCACCGTAACTCCCAAAGCCGCCTGCCAATCGCCGTTTAGCTTATGCTCTCTGAAATCGAAATCCCAGTCGGTGACTCCGTAGAGCTCGGAGAGCACGCCCTCATAGCCGAACTGATGCGCGGCGGACTGCGCCTGCTTCGCGGTAGTGTACTCTTTCCACGAGCAGAGCATATCTATGCCGGGCAAGTCGAACGAGCGGTAGGAGCGCATAGCCTCGCCCAAGGCGCCCGTCTGACTCTCGAGCGTGGGCTCATCCATCATATGACCCGTCAGCGCGATGCCGTTTTTGCGGCACCAGCCGCCGACAGTGTCGGCAAAGGCCGAGGAAAATCTCTCGGCGATATGGTCGTGATAGCGATATCGGGCAACGGAGGCTTTCCCGCCCGGCAGATCCCAGAATATCTCGGGCAGAAAATCCAAAATATCCTGAGAATATGTGTCAAAATATGTCTTTGCGAAATCGTCCGTCCATGGCATGATAAGGTCGTCCGTGTCGGTCGAATTGTTCATCAGCGATTTGTGCGTAAACTGCGGCTCGTCTGTGAATATCGCGGGGACAGTCTCGTCGAACTCGTCGCCGACAACCTCTTTATACCGCTCGTGGGTGACCTCAACAAAGCGCTCGACCGCATTTTTATCGAGCGTGTTGAGATACGCCTGACCGTTATACCACGGATTCGCGCCGCTTATCTCGAGATAGGCGTACCACTTCGTGCCCTCGGCGGAGTCCCCCTCGCCGATACGCTTGCCGCTCTTTAAATATCCGTCTGCGTCGAGCACTATGTCATAGCACGCGAGCAGTTTTCCGTCCTCAGAGCGCACGCCGCGCGACGTCGAGTCGTCGGTAAAACCGGCAGTACCGTTATACGGGTTGACGGTAAAAAGCAGGTGGCGGGAGCGGAAGCGCTTATCCTTTGTGACTATGCCGCCCGCCGCGCCCGAGGGCCATCTGTCCTCGTCATAGAGCCACGCGAGCATCTTTTCGCCCTTTGCCTTGTTGGTGCAGGCGCGGATGAGCTGCATAAACTCATCGCTCAGATATTCCGTATCCATGCCCGTTCTGACATGCATATGAAAGCCGCCGAAGCCCATCCGGTGAAACACGTCTATCTGCCGCAGAAGCTCTTTTTCCTCGAGCTTGCAGTTCCACGCCCAAAACGGCGCGGCGCGGTATTCGCTCGTCGGAGAGCGAAACAGTTCATCGGACAGGGTACTCATATAATTCTTTTTATAAAGCATATATTCCTCCCCCAAAAAATTTTGAACCCCTTTTGTATTGTATAATTATACCACAAAAAAGCCTGTCTGTTGTCACAAAAATAAGCCCCTAAAGCTGTACAATTTGACGAACGGCGAATCGAGAAAAAAGGTGAAAATAAAATCCGCAGCAAGTTCCCCATGTTGGGCGTGGCTGTGCCGCCGACGGCGGCAGCGGGTCGTCGAGTCGCCGACCCCTGCATAATAGCAAAAGCCACGGCTCGCATTTTTCTGCGAACCGCGGCTATGTTGTTTTGCTCTTTGCTCTGCGCCGAATGCGGCAGTCCGAAACCTTTAAAAAAAGGGGCTGTCGGATTCGGATGCAGAAAGCGTTTTCTTTACCCCGAAGCTGTACAAGGGTACTGCGAGCGGGTAAAAAAACGCTTAAAAGAGCAAAAGCCACGGTTCACGTTTTTCTGTGAACCGCGGCTCTGTTGTTTTGCGCTTTGCTCCGCGCCGAATGCGGCACTCCGAAACCTTTAAAAAAGGGACTGTCGGATTCGGATGCAGAAAGCGTTTTCTTTACCCCGAAGCTGTACAAGGGTACTGCGAGCGGGTAAAAAAACGCTTAAAAGAGCAAAAGCCACGGTTCACGTTTTTCTGTGAACCGCGGCTCTGTT